>Ga0181536_10002259_pt1 | contig 21930 bp, 15 predicted proteins | sample PEATcosm2014_Bin_41_FD_121105 | JGI IMG/M metagenome (GOLD analysis project Ga0181536, IMG submission 121105) | Peatland microbial communities from MTU Mesocosm Facility, Houghton, MI, USA - PEATcosm2014_Bin17_60_metaG | ecosystem: Environmental > Terrestrial > Soil > Wetlands > Peat | place...
GCCCAGAGCATCCCTTCGCGGGAAATGTCGGCGGTGTAGATCGCCTCTCCGCGGACTTTGATCTCGCCGTCGATGCGCGCTTCGTCGCCCGCGAGGAAGGTGCGTGCCGCTTGGCCAGCGTCGGTAACGGTGGTCGTTGACATGGCCCGGAAAGCTTGGCGATCCCGGCCCGAAAGTCCGCGTTGGGCCCGGCTACGGGGAGAGGGCGAAGACGTAGATCATCCCGGCGCCGGCCCCGCGTAACGACGCGACGGACGTGTTGCCGCTGCTCGCCGCAACGTATTGTTTGCCCCCGACCGTGTACGTCACGACGCCGCCGGCCATCGGTGCGCCGGTTTGGAACTGGTAGAGCACCTTGCCGCTCGCCGCGTCGAAGACGTCGAAGAGCCCCGTGTACTCGCCGGTGAAGAGCACGCCGCCGGCGGTGACGGTGATGCCGGCGACCATCGGGCCCGCGGCGTGGTACGTCCAAGCGAACTTGCCCGTGAGCGGATCGACGGCGTGCAGCCAGCCGGTGCGCTCGGGTGCCCGTTCGCCCGAACCGTTCGAGCTGCCGAGGAACGGTTTTCCCGAAACGTATTGTATCGGACCGCGCTTGATCGTCGAGCACCAGTCGATCGAGTTCACGTACGTCAGGTGTTCGAGCGGGCTATACGCCGGGCCGTTCCATTGCACGCCCATGTTGGGGCAGAAGAACGTCCCGTCGGGCGTGATCGGCAGATCGGGATTGGTGATCGTCGTGACCGGAACGTTCTCGACGACCGCGTGCGTGTTCGCGTCGATCACGAACAAGCGCCCGTCCTTGCCGGCAAACGCCATCAGCTTGCGTCCGTTCGCCGCGATGAACATCGACGGCGGCGTCGTGGTGTCCCAATCGTGATAGTCGTTGGGAACCAGCTGGAAGTACCACTTGAGGTGACCGGTGTTGGTGTCGAGCGCGACCTCGGAATCGGTGTAGAGGTTCTTGCCTTTGCGATAATCCGGCGCATAGTCGGGCGCGGGATTGCCGATCGGGAAGTAGACGGTGTTCGAAGCGGGATCGAGCGTCGCCGACGTCCACCAGCTGCCGCCGCCCGTCGCCGCGGCATCGGCACTGCCCCACGTGCTCGCGCCGGGTTCGTTGCCGGTCGGGATCGCGTCGAACGTCCACAGCAGCTTGCCGTCGGCGGTCGAGAATGCCATGACTTTGCCCTTTACGCCGAACTCGGCACCGGTCAGGCCGATGAACACCTTGCCGTCGTAGGCGAGCGGCGAACCGCCGACCGACGTGCCGTTGCTCGAGTCGGCGACCTCGACGTTCCAGAGCGTTTTGCCGGTGGCGGCGTCGAGCGCGATCAGGTGCGCGTCGGAGGTGCCGCGATAGAGCACGCCGTCGAGCAGCGCCACGCCGCGGTCGGCGATGCCGACTTTCTTGCCGGTCGGCTTGTACGAGACGCGCCAGTGCAACGCGCACGTTTTCGCATCGAGCGCGAACGTGTCGTCGTCCTGCGTGAAGTACATCGTGCCGTCTTGCACGATGAGCCCGCTCTGCATCGGCCCCGCCGTGCCGACCTGGTACGCGCAGACCGGGCGCAAGTTTCCCGCGTTCGTGCGGTCGATCTGCGTCAGCGTCGAATACCGGTCGCCCGAGTAGGATCCGTTGAACGTCGGTACGTTGTCGCTGGTGGCCGCCCAGGCCGGGGTGCCGGCGGCCAACACGATGGCGAGGGCGAAGATGAACGGTCGCTGCATGGATGCGCCTTCGCTACCTCCGGCGATCTCCCGCTGTGATGCGGGTGATGACATGCTATCATAGGCCGGTGAAACGGGCCGATGTTGTCATTGTGGGTGCCGGACTCGCCGGACTCGTTGCCGCGATTGAGGCGCGAGCGCACGATGCGGACGTGCTGGTGCTGGACAAGTTGCCGGACCCGGCGCGTTGGAATGCCGTCGGCCCGCTTCCGGGTGGTATAGGCAACGATACGTGGCGTTCCGGCGGCGGCGGACTCGCGCGTTTCGAACGAGACGTCCTGGTCGAGCATCTTCCCGGCGGATCGGATGAACTGGCGGCCGGACGCGACCCGGTTGATGTCCTCCTCGAGCGGCATATGGAGCGTGGCGAGGGCGAGATCAACGTGGAGCTCTTGCGCACCTATTGTAACCGCATTTTCGACGATTGCTGCTGGCTTCGCGATGAGATCGGCCTGCAATACGATGAAGCGCGAGGACGCAATGTAAAAGACGTCGGCATCGGGCTTTTCAAATGGCTCCACAAGACGGCAATTGAACGCGGTGTGCGAATGCTGTTTTCGACACGCGTGGAGTCACTCGTGTTCGACGATGCCGGCGCGGTTAGCGGCGTTCGTGCCTCAACGGACGGCGCGAGCTTTGAAGTCGCGGCACGCGCGGTGATCCTCGCTACCGGTGGTTTTCAAGGCAATCGCGATATGCTCGCAAAGTACGCCGGTCGCGCGCTCAGCGAAGACGTGATAACGGTCGGCAGTCCGGATAACACCGGCGATGGTCATCGCATGGCGCTCGAGGCGGGCGCGGTGATGCGGCACCTCGATGTTTGCCACGTCCGCACCACCGATAATTTTTTCGGCCAGGGCCCGTCGCGCTATCTCCTCCACATCTATCCGTTGGGCATTTACTTCAACCGCAATTTCGAACGCTTTATCGATGAAGGCGTCGAGGATAGCGATACGATCGCCAATGCCATCGCTTTGCAGCCCGGGGCTATTGCCGGCCTCATCTTCGACGACAAAGCGCGCCAAAAATTTTCCGAGGAATACAATGCGTACCCGCGGCGTGAGCAGCTCATCTGTACCGCTGGCAGCATCGCCGAATTGGCCGCAAGAATGCAGGTCTCGCCGGAAGGCCTCGGCCGGCTCGTCGATGCGTTCAATGCGAGCGTCAAAGACGAACAGGCCTCCGGGCCGAACCTTCCAAAAACGCGTTCAGCTCTGCCGATCGACACGCCGCCCTTCCACGGGTTCTATCCGGTGCGGCCGGCCTTGAACCATACGCTCGGCGGCGTCATCGTCGACGGCGCGAGCTCGCAGGTTCTCGACGCGAACGGCCGGCCGATTGCGGGCCTCTTTGCGGCGGGCACGCTGGTGAACTGGGCCAATGGCAGGCCTCTCGAGTTGGACGGCATCAGGAGTTACAAAGGCAGTTATCACGCCGGCGCCAGCAGCGGTGCCGGCATCGCCCTGGTGTCAGGCCGGCTCGCGGCACAGCACGCGGTAGGAATGCTGATGAATGCGTAGGTCATATCATGCGCTCCGAGCAGCACTGTGCTTAGCCGCGTTCGTATGCGCCGTTGTCGGCTCGGGCCTTGCGTTGGCGACGAAGGTGTTCGCTCAAGCAACCCCGGTTTTGCCGACGGTGCGGGTTGCGACGCAAGCGTTCGACGACATGATCGCGATGCTCTACGCACAGCGCATGGGTTGGTTTGCGCGGGCGGGGCTCGACGTCCAGGTGGAACGTCAGACGACGAGCGGAGCCGCGATCGGCGCCGCCATATTGGGCGGGACCTTCGACATCGGCAAGATGGGCTTGTCCGACGTCATCGAGGCGCACGAGAAGGGTATCCCATTCGTCGTCATCGCGCCCGCGGGCATCTACACCAGCGCGGTACCGATCAGCGGACTTCTCGTCCTGAAGAACGGCCCGATCTTCAGCGGGAAGGATCTCAACGGCAAGATCGTCGCCCAAACGTCGCTGGGGGACATCGGCTCCGTCACGCTCGATTCCTGGATGGATCAAAACGGCGGCGATTGGCGATCGATTCGCTACGTGGAAATGCCGATGTCCGCGATCCCCGCCGCCATCGAAGCGGGCCGTGTGGACGCCGGCGGAAGCCTGGAACCCGTCTTGGCGCAGGCGCTTGCATCGGGAAAGTTTCGTTTCATTCCGACGTACTCGGCCGTAGCACCGGCCTTCGTCTATGCCGTCTGGGTGACGACCCGCGACTGGGCCGACCAACACCGGGCCATCGTCAAGACCCTCGCGGCGGTCCTAGCCCAGTCCGCCACGTACACGAACGCCCATCATGCCGATACCGCCGCAATGCTTTCCGACTTCTCCTCGATCCCGGTCGAACGGATCGAAAGCATGCCGCGCATCACGATCGGCACCACGCTGCGCGCCTCACAGATCCAGCCGTTGATCGAGGCCGCCGTGCGCGACCATACCATCGCGCATGCCTTCCCGGCCGCGGAAATCCTCGACGCCGACACGACGACGAAGTAAGCTAGCGCGATGCCGTGTCGGGCGGCTTGATGAGCAGCGAGAAATCCTCGGCCGGCATCGGCCGTGCGTAGAAGTACCCCTGACCGAGTTCGCAGCCGACACCGCGCAGCACCGCAGCCTGCTCTTCGGTCTCGATGCCTTCGGCCAGCGTCGCAAACGAGAACGCGCGCGCGATGGACAGCAGAACTTCGACGAGCGATCTGTCTCCCTTGTCGTGCGGCAGGCCACTGACGAACACGCGGTCGATCTTGAGCACGTCGATCGGCAAGCGCTTGAGATGCTGAAGCGATGTGTAACCGGTACCGAAGTCGTCGAGCGCGATGAAGAGACCGGCTTTGTGCAGCGCGTTCATGATGGTCAACGTTTCGTCGACGTTTGCCATCGCCACGCTCTCGTTGATCTCGACGCCGATGCCCCAGAGATCGTCGCCGAGTTCATGTAAGCGCGAAAGGAGCGCCGGGTCTTTGAACTCAGCCCCCGACAAATTGAACCAGATGTGAAAGTCCGGATTGGCGGTGCGCCAAGGCCGCGAAAGGCGCGCCGCTTCGTGCATGACCCAGGCACCGATCTGCGTTACGAGGCCGGTTTGCTCGGCGAACGGAATGAAGGCACCGGGTCCGAGTAAACCCTGCTCGGGGTGCTGCCAGCGAATCAGCGCTTCCGCACCGTCGATCTTGCCGTTAACCAGGCTAACGTGCGGTTGGAAGTACAGGACGAATTCGTTGCGGTCCAGGGCCGCCAACAAAGCATCTCTCACGGACGATCTGGCGTTTGGCGGGGCTTGATCCATGCCCTTCGCGTTTGGGTGGGATGGAGGCCGCGTCAGAGATCTTCCGACACGGTGATCCGGTCGCATTACGACGACCGAATGCGTCGCCCGCGCGTCTAGTGTACTCAGCGGAGTGGCGAAAGCGGCAGCCGAAAGCCCGTAGCCGCTTCTCAGCGCGCTGGTTCGGCGCCGTCCTCGTCGCTTGCGGCCTCGTGCTGCCCACGCCGGCCGGTAGCGATGCGGCACTTCCCACGGTCAGCGGCCCGATTGCGGCCACCGGCATTCCCGGCAATCCGGCGCACGACTACCCGTTCTTCGCGCCCGCCCGGCCCAGTAGGATGCAGAATCGCGCAACGCAGATCTTTCCGTCGGCCTTCTGGGCGGAACTCAAAGCACAGCGGCTCATCGAGCCGGATGCCGAGCTGCCCGAAGTTACGTCGTAACGGAAACCCGTTTCAGCAACCGCCGCTGCCCGGGGTCGAAGTCGTTCCGGGCATGCGTCACACACCGGTTATCCCAAACGACCGTATCCCCCGGCCGCCACGCGTGCACATACACATCCGCGCATCGCTCGATATACGCGAATAGCTCCTCGAGCACGGCTTGGCTCTCTGCTTCCGGCAGCTCGAGGATCTGTTCCGTCATCAACCGGCAAACGAATAACGCATCCTCGCCGGTAACTTCATGCCGGCGCACGACCGGCTGCACCGCCCGCGGCGCCCGCTCGTCCCGAACCTTCATACTTCGATCCGTCGCGGTGTAGTCGTAGACGTTCAACGCCGTCAGCCCCGTCAGTTTTTTCTTGAGTGCTTCCGGCAACGAAGTAAAGACGCTGCACATATTCGCAAACCGTGTCTCGCCGCCGGTCGGCGGTACCTCGATCGCGTGCAAGATCCCGCCCGTATACGGCGTGGGCTGATGCAACCCGTCGTAGTGCCAATCCATCTCCCCGTCCGGCAAACTGCCCAGCGCGACCCCGTCATCATCTCGAATGTTCGAGATGATCATGATCTCCGGCCGCACCCCGAGGGGCGACCGCATCGCTTTCGAAACGAGCACCGGCCCGAACGACGACGCAAAATCCACCTGAGCATCTTCGCTCAACGAAACGTCGCGCAAAACAAGCACATGATACCGATGCCAAGCCGCACGCAACGCCGCCCGATCCGCATCCGTAATCGCGGCAGGATCGAACCCCGAAACCAGCCCGCCGATCCGGGGTGTCAGCGCCGCAACATCGATCCGGCTACCGGTGGCCACGTTCATCTGCATCTATCAGTGTTCGAATCGACTACCGGCTGTCCCCGCGGACCACGCCGTCAAGGACGGCCGACGTTTCCTCTCTAATTGTATGCGTGCCTCGCCGGCGGCAAGGAGGCGGAATGAAACTGCGGCCGGGTCCGGGCGCGACGGCGCGTAATGCAAAGGCTCTTCTGGGACCGCTTCTAGAGCAGTCTGTCGTTGGTATTTACCTCCTCGACCACGACGGTACGATCGCTTACATCAATCCGCGTTTTGCCGAGCTGTGCGGCTATTTGCAAGACGAAATGATCGGCCGGCCTTTCCTTGACTTCGTGGCCGACGAAGAGGTCGCTGAGCGGCGCCGCATTTTCGCCGAAATCATCGACCGCCACGGGGATGGCCCGCGGATGGTGGGCTGGTTCAAAGCCAAAAATGGCGGACGGATTGCCCTGCTCACGCAGAGCACCGCCGTTTTGAACGAAGGGAAGCCGGCGCTGATCGGCATTGCCGTCGACGTCTCCGATCGCTATGAGGTCATGCGCACTCTTACGCGCGCGTATCACGCACTGCGCATCTTGGGCGAAGCGAGTGCTGCGTTCGTCCGCGCTCGCGATGAGGGCGAACTGCTCCAGGGAATGTGCGACTTTGCCCTCGCTACCGGCGGCTACTCGCTCGCGTGGGTGGGCCGCGCCGAACCGGACAAGTCCGTGCGCCCGTTGGCGCAGAGCGGCAACGTTGACGTTTTGGATCAGTTTCCCGTGCGGTGGGACGACTCGGACCGTGCGCAAGGGCCCACGGGCACCGCGATCCGCACCGGCTCACGCGCCATCGTTCGCGCGGGTGACGCGCGGCTTGCACCCTGGACAAACCATCTGCGTACGAACCCCGACCGCGCCATCATCGCCTTTCCACTCCTCGACGACGAGGGAGTTTTCGGATCGCTGACGCTCGCTTCCGAAGACCCGCAAGCGTTCGGTTCCGATGAAATCGCCGTCCTCGACCAACTGGCGAACAACATCGCCTATGGTATGACTGCGTTGCGCAACCGCAAAGCGTTGGGTGCGGCCGAAGAGCGCTCCCGCGCACACGCATCGCGCCTGGAAGTGCTGTGGCGAATTGCCACTAACCCGACGCTCACCGGCGACGAGTTGACGCTGGCAATGTTGGCCGAAACCACAAGCGCGATCCGGCCCGGAAGCCCCTTCATGGGGGCGCTCTTTCGGATTAGCGGAGATGACGTCGTCGTCGAAGCCGTGTGTGAAACGCCCGAGTATGCGGCGACCGCGCGCGGTACGGCCGACATCCGGGCGGGATTGCGCGTCGGCCTTGCGGGCACGGCTGTCGAACGCGTCCTGGAACTCGGTAATGGGACGCACACCTGGGACGATTTGCAGGCCGCGTTCGACACGCCGCGGGTGCAACGCATCGGCTGGCGCTCCACGATCGCCACGACGTTCGAATCCGGCCGCACGACCTACCTCTTGTGGTTCGCTTCCGTGGACCGGACCGGGAGCTGGGAAACGGAAGACCGGGCCTACATTGAGATTGCGGCGTCGTTCTTCGCAAACCAAGCGCAGATGCGTTGGCAGTTCAGCCAGCTCCAATACCATCAGACGCACGACGTGCTGACCGGACTCTTTAACCGCTCGCAATTCCGGTCGCAAGCACGCATGGCAACGATCGGTAGCAATTGTTTCGCAGTGATCGTCCTCGATGTGAACGCCTTTGCCGACGTGAACAAGACGTATGGCAACATGATCGGCGACGCCCTCCTCGTCGAGGTCGCCGCGGGCCTCTCCGAAAGCACGTTGCCCGGCGAGATTGCCGGACGCCTTTCAGGCGACACGTTCGCGGTTTTCATTCCCGAGCCGCGCTCGCACGAGTTCGTTCGCGAGCGCGCTCAACACTTCGTGCAGCGCTTCCAGCGGCCGTTCTCTACCGGCGACCGGGAGGGCAAGGAGTTCGTCACCCTCACCGCCTGCATCGGCATGGCCATCGCCCCGGAACACGGGACGAGCCTCGATACGCTCGTCACGCACGCCGGGATTGCGGTCGCAGCGGCCAAGGCTCGCGGTCACGGTACGATGGTCGCCTTCGAGCCGAGCATGGAAGGCGATGCCGAGCGTACGGTCAGGTTTCGGAATGAACTCGCCGTGGCGCTCGCCGACGGCCAGTTCGAACTGTATTTTCAGCCGCACCTGAACCTCCGGAACGGCGAGCGTTTCGGTTGTGAAGCGCTGATCCGCTGGCGGCACCCCGAACGTGGACTCATCCTGCCCGGCGAGTTCATTCCGGCCGCCGAACGCCTGGGCCTGATCCAGGATATCGACACGTGGGTCATGCACGAGGCGCTGCGGGCGGCGCGCGAGTTCGAACGCCAAGGGCGGATGCGCGTGTATTTCAATTTGTCCGGGCGCCATGCCGGCGACCCAAAGGTCGTCGAGGCGCTGCGGGAGGCTGCGGCGCAGGGGCTTTCGCTAGCGAACCTGGGCATCGAGATTACCGAAACCGATGCGATGCGCGATTTCGAGGCAACGCGCGCGGTCTGCATCGCGGCGCGCGAGCTCGGCGTTCGCGTTGCGCTTGACGATTTCGGCACCGGCTACTCCTCGCTCACGGCGCTCCGGCGCCTGCCGGTCGATCTCGTCAAAATCGATCGCAGCTTCGTCTCGGGCATCCTCGAGGACCGCTACGATGCAGCGCTCGTGGAGACGATCATTCATATGGCTCGGATCTTCGGCTGCGACGTGCTCGCTGAAGGCGTCGAACGGGAAGCCGAGATCGATTGGCTGCGAGAGCGTGAGTGCACCTTCGTGCAAGGCTACGCGATCGCGCATCCGCTGCCCATCGGAGCGTTCACCACCTGGCTCAAAGGGACTGCGTAACCTTGCTCTCACGCTGGCACATACCAATTCAGCCGTATCTGACAGCGCTGTTTGCCATCATCACGCTCGTCATCGGCTTATCGACGGCGGCGCTGTTCTACGACCGCATGAAGACCGCGAGCCTCAACGATGCGAACCTTGCCTTCGACCAAGTCTCCACAAGGATTGCCCAGCAGCTGTTGCAGGTCAGACTGGAAGTCCAGTACGGACTAGCTCTGGCGACGGCAGGAAGGCTAGCGAACACGCCATCTTTCAACGCGCGGCTGGCAGCGAAAGATGGCCTCTGGCTGCTGCTGAACGCGAACGGACTGGTGACCGCAGCCTACGTCGGGTATCCGAACGGCGATTTTCTGCTTTTTAGAAAAATTCGCGCCGGCGACCGGCCACCACCCTCGCTCCGCGGTTCGGCGGTATATCTGTTGCGCACGGTCGAGAACCGCGGCACCGGAGAAATCGCGCGACTCTCCTTTTACGACAGGAACCGCAAGCTGATCGCTGTTCGGGTAGATCCGAAGTTCCGTTTCGATCCCCGGACCCGGCCCTGGTTTCGGGCGGGGACCGATTCCGTCGCGCTTACACAGCCGTACCTGTTCGTTTCGGAAAATCGTCAGCGGATCGGGTCTTCGATGTCGTTGCGCTCCGTCGCCGGAAGCGTCTTCGGTGTCGACCTTGACTTAGACTCGACACCGGACTGGCTTGCCGGATTGCTTCCGACCCCTTCCGCCGTCGCAGCAGCTGTAGACGCAGCCTCCGGCGTCGTGTTCGTCTTCTCGGACCGCAAAATACTCGAAAGCATCAACCGGCAGCGCGCGGCTCCGGCGACGGTGTACGACATGCATTCCGCGCCGCTCGTGGCCGCGTTCGCCGACGCCCAACGCCGAACGTTTCCGGTAACGCATGGAACGTACACCGATTTGCAGCACCGAGTGTGGCTCTATACCGTAACGCCCGCAAAGGGGGCCAATGGCAAGGCCCTGCTGTTTCCGTTGATTCGCGGCGGAAAGACGGTCTTCATACCACGCGCAGTCCTGGTGCTCGCCGCCCCCGAGGACGAAGTGCTCGCGAGCGCGGCACGGGTTCGCAACGATGTACTCATCGTTTGCGCCGCGCTGTTGCTGGCCATGGTCCCAATCGCCTATTGGTTCTCGCAGTTGATATCGCGACCGCTCCATCGTCTCAGAGCCGACGCGCTCGCTTTGCGCAGCCTCGATTTTAGCGAACGGCCGCGGCGGAACTCGCTGATCACGGAACTCGACGAATTTTCAGATACGTTCGGAACGATGCGCTCGCACATCCGCGAACACAACGCGGCCGTTGCGAATTTTATTCCACACCAATTTCTGGAGCTGCTCGGACACCGCGACGTCAGAGGCCTGCAGTTGGGCGATCATTGCGAAAGCGTGATGACGATGCTGTTCTCCGACATTCGCGCATTCACGACGCTGTCCGGTTCCATGACGACGGCGGAGACCTTCCGCTTCGTAAACTCCTATCTCACGCACATCGGTCCGATCGTCCGCGAGAACGGCGGCTTCATCGACAAGTACATCGGCGATGCGATCTTTGCACTGTTCCCCGCCGGCCCCGGCGACGCCGTCGACGCGGCCGTCGCGATGCAGCGGCGCGTCGTTACCTATAACGAAGGGCGCGCGCGAGCGGGATACGCTCCGATCGCGATCGGGATCGGACTTCATCGCGGCGAACTCATGCTCGGAACGATCGGTGAGTCCCTTCGCTTCGAGACGACGGTGATCGCGGACGCCGTCAACATCGCTGCCCGGATGGAAGGCCTCACCAAGGCGTTCGGTGCCTTGATTTTGGCGAGCGGCGAGGTCATGGAGACCGTGGAACGGATGACCTACCGCACGCGCAAGCTCGGAGAGGTCCTCGTCAAGGGCGCGGTAAGGGCGATTACCGTGTATGAAGTCTGTGATGCCGATCCGTTCGATCTCTTGGAACACAAGATGCGAACCAACGAGGACTTCGAACGCGGCCGGCTGGCATACGCCGCCGGAGACTTCAAGACGGCCGAGCGGGTTTTTCGGGACGTCGCAGCGGGGGATGAACGCGATCAAGTGGCAGCATATTTCCGCGACCGGGCCGCCATTCTGGCGTCAGCGACCGACGTTGTTCTATGGGACGGCGTGGAGCACATGGAATCGAAGTGAGGAACCCCGGACGCGTGACCCAAAGCGGCTGAGGCGTACGCCGGACTAGGTCACACTAATCGATAGGCAATTCGGAGCGCATTTCGGCCTTCGCGGCTGATGTCGGCGGCCGCCGATCGTTGCGATACACGAGGCGCGATTCATGCGGTAACGAGCCCGGCCGAGAGATCGAGCGCCGCGTCGTACTCCGCGGGCATCGCCACTTGACGCGACAGGATGATCTCGCGGCGCTCTTGCGCCGATTGCACGATCGCGAGCGTCGCTTCGAGTGTCGCGCGTCCCCATGCGCCGCTGTGAAATAGCGGCAGACCCTGCATCACGGCATCGTACATTTCGAGCAGCGCCCCGACCGTCGCACCGCCCTCGAGGTCGAAGTCTTGGCGGCCGATGCCGCGCACATCGATTTCGCGCCGCCCCCGATCGCCGTGAACCGTCACGCCGTACTTTGCCTGCCGCATGTCGCCGCGGTCGCAGCTCACCAGGATCATGCCGACGTCGGGATGCCCCCAGGGCCGCATGCCGCCGTCGTCCTTGTTCTTGGTCGGATCGTTGCTGCCGCCGATGCGAAAGGCTTCCTTCTCCCGTTCTTCGTCGCGCCGTCCGGAGCGCATCTCGTTGCGCACCGCGATGCGATCGGCATCCGTATAGCGGTTATGGTCGAGCGCACCCGGGAATAGCTCGCCGTGCATGAAGTAGCCGTAACCGTTGTGGACGATCGTCGACGGCGTGCCGTCCTCGAACTCGAGGTACGCGGTGTAGTAGCCGGGAATCGGCCGCTCCGGCATCCACTGCCCGGTCGTGCCGCGCACGCTGCGCAGAAGACCTCCGCCGAGCAGGCGCAGCGCATCGATCTGATGCGGGCTCTGGCGGTGGACGATGCCGCTGCCCGCTTCCAGCGAGAGTTCGTCGCCGGTGCGCGCGCGCAACATCCAGTCAGTGTACGACCAAATTAAGATCGACCGCACCTTACCGAGCTCGTCCTGGCTTATGCGCCGCATGACGCGAACCGGGATGCCGTAGCTCGAGGTGTGAGCCGCGAGCAGGTGGACGTCGTTGGCGCGTGCCGCCTCAACCATGTCGTCGGCTTCGGCCAACGTCACCGCCATCGGCTTTTCGACGAGAACGTGCTTCCCCGCACGCATCGCCGCCACCGCGTGGTCGCGATGATACTTGTTCGGCGTTGCGATCCATACCGCGTCGATCTCCGGATCGGCGCACAGCTCCGCGGCGGTCGCATACGCGCGCGTGCCGGCGAACCGCTCGACGAACCCCGTGCGCATCCGTTCGTTCGTATCCGCACCGGCGACAAGCGCAGCCTCCGGTAACGCCTCGATCGCCGGCAGCGCATGCGCCGCCCCTTGGCCGAGCCCGATGACACCCATTCTCAATTGCCGCATAGGCTCGAGGCTTGTGCAGCCGAAGCGCACCTCCTTTGAGTGGTGCCGGACGGCGGATACGTTGGGATCTACGATATGGCTCGACGTCCGCGCGTTCGGTCCGGGCAGTCGAACGGAGCCGCTTTACGCCGCGCCCTGGTGACGGTTAACCCGCACGACCTCGTACGAGTGGACGAGGGCATCGCTAGCTATGTTGCGTACGCGTTCCATTGCTTTCCGAGCGTCGCGGCATGCTCGGGCTTCTGACCTTGAAGTATCGCGATCGCCTTGAAGCCATCCGCAGTCCGCACGCTCGCTGGTCCCCAATTCCCCAGTTGGCGTCCTCAGCCTACCTTTTTTCGTGAACGAGCTAAAGCGGTATCAAAAAAAAGAGAGGTCCACGTTTTTGGTTAAGGAGCGTTCATGGCAGATACGATCAGACTCTCGAGCGTTGAGGGTGCAGGTAACTGGTGGAGATCGCTCACCTGGGCGGGCGAAGCATTGACGAATGGCGGTCTTCAGATCGAGATGACCCGCTACGGAATCGGTGCCAGCGAACCGCTCTTGCGCGTTGCTGCGGGCGAGGCCGACCTTGCCTGCACGCTCTCGGTTGCCGCAGCGCAGGCGGCGAAGGGACTCGGCTTGCACAAGAACGGCGAGGCGACCTCGATCCGCGGGCTGGCCCACTTGATTCGACCCAACCAGCATTACTTCAACATGATTCGCGCCGATGTCGGAATTCGCTCACTTGCCGAGATCGCCGAAAAGAAACCGAAGCTCGACATGTCGATCGGCGAAAAGGCCTACGTTTCCGGCCAGATTCCGGAAGTCTACATGCGTCACTACGGCGTCGAGCTCTTCCGCGACATCGAAGCGTGGGGCGGAAGTTTCCAAACGTCCCATCCGAACACCATTCCGCTCATCGCGCAGGGCAAAAGCAACTCGCTGATGCGCGAGGATACGCCGGCCGGTCCCGCCGGCGTCGCCGCGCAACTCTTCCCGTTCGTCTTGCTGCCGCTCGACGAGGATATCGCCGACCTCATCGAGCGCGATTACTGCGCGCCGAAGGTGACGATTCCGGCCGGCACGATACACGGTCAGAAAGAGCCTTGCCTCTCGGTCACCAACCCGGGCTTCGAGCTCATCGTCAACAAAGATTTGCCCGACGACGTCGCATACCGGATGGCGAAGGCGTTGGATCAATCGAGCGTCGAGGCTTTTGCAGCACAGGACGTCTTCTACAGCGTGCGCCATGCACCGAAGTCCACCGCTCCGCTCCACCCCGGAGCCGCGCGCTACTATCGCGAGCAGGGCGTGCTGAAATAGCCGCCATGGACCGAGGGAAAGGCCACCCGATCGTCTATCTGCACGAGAATGGCGGTCTGCAACCCTCACCGAGCCACGAATTGTTGGCGCAAACCTTTCGCGTCATCACTTTGGAGCTGCCGGAGAATCCACGGTCGGCTTCCATCGAGGATCTTGCTCGCAACTTGAATGCTGCAGTTGCTGCGCTCGGCATCGAGCGGTACAGCGTAATAGGCACATCGTTCGCATCGACGGTTGCGTTGTGGATGGCGATCCTTCGGCCGGAATCAGTGGAAGCGATCGTCTTGAGCGCTCCGGGCGTGCCGCCGCGTGATGAATCATTTGAAAAGTGCGCCGCCGAGTTGCCGCAACCGGTGCTGGTACTTCTCGGCACCGACGATAAAGTAACGCCGCCGGAGTGCGGGCGCCTCTACAGTGAGCTCTTGCGGAGTTGCCATATCGTGTTCGTTTACGGCGCAGCTCAAGCGATCGATGCCGACCGGCCGGAGGCGTTCGCATCGTTGGTCGGAGATTTCGTGACGCGCAAGGAACAATTTGTCGTCCGCGAGACGAGCGCTCTCATTCACCCTGAAAGATGATGATGAAAGCTTCGCTGTTTTGCAGCGCCAAATATGCGGCGCCGGTACCTGACGATGTCTGGCCTCTGCCCGGAACGTACTACTCGCCGGACGTCGCTGTGCGTTCGATGCAGACGACCTTCGATCAGTTTCGTCTCGCCGACGAATACGGTTTCGATTGGGTGACGTGTGCCGAGCACCACTTTTCGCCGATGTCGTTGACGCCGAACCCCATGGTCATGGCCGGCGCGCTGTGCCAAGTGGTGCGCCGAGCAAAAATTGCGGTTCTGGGGCCGACGATTCCGATTCTCAACCCCGTTCGTGTCGCGGAAGAATTTGCGATGATCGACGTCATGTCCAATGGGCGGCTCGTGGCCGGCATGATGCGCGGCACCGGCAACGAGTATGTCACCTACAACATCAATCCGTCTGAATCGCGGGAGCGCTTTGCCGAGGCCGTGGGTTTGATTCGACGCTGCTGGACGGAGCTGGAGCCGTTCGGCTGGGAAGGGGAATATTACCAGTACCGGACCGTTTCGATTTGGCCCCGACCGGTGCAGAATCCGCATCCGCCGATGTTCATGTCGACGTCGAGCCCTGAAGCCGCGGAGTTCGCCGCCCGCAACGGGATTGGCGCCGGCTTCGCTTTCACCACGGTTCCTCAGGCGAAGAAGTCAGTCACGCATTTTCGAGAGTGCGCTCAGGCCGCGGGGTGGGAGCCCACTCCCGACAACGTGATCTACCGCGCAGCATTTCATGTGGCGGAGACGGACGAACAGGCCTTCGCAGATATGGCCACGCTGCCGCCGCGGGTGAGCTTGACCAACAAGAACAAGGCGCTTTCGGAAGCCGTTACCAAATCCGGATACTTCGGCAGCGATTTTGCAGGGCAGACGACGCGGAACGCGACGCGAGGGTTGGCGGAGCGCATCGAACTGGGACAGATCGTCGTCGGCAGCCCGGAAACGGCGTTAAAACAAGTGCGGCGGATACACGACGAAATCGGCGCGGGCATCATCGACCTCGTCGTGGGCGTTCAGCTTGGCGAACGCACGATGCGCTCGATCGAGTTGTTCGGATCGAAAGTATTGCCGCTCATGCATGAGTTTTGAACGGCGCAGATTCGTTCAGGGTCTTTCTTCGGCACTTGACGAGATGCGTTCGGTCGCGCCCCGTATCAAGCCGCCGAATGAGAAACGACACGGCGACCGGCCACGGTACGTTGTTGCGGCTTTGATCGGAGGCCATTGCTACGAGTAACTTCGCCCCCGTCGAAGCTAAGCACTTGAAGCAACCGCCTGGGCCACACGTTGTCTGCCGAAGAACTGGATCTTCGTGAACTCGACGAGGAGGATGTAGCCGAGCGAGATCGTTGGCAGGTAGGCGAAGTAGATCAGGGGCAGCGCGGTAAATCCAAAGAACCCGGCGACGGGCGTGAACGGAAGGCCGGCCCCTACGAGCGCGACGGCAAGCGTCGTCACCGTCAATGGGAGACTGGCGCGGCTGCGGAAGAACGGCACGCGCCGGGTGCGAATCGCGAAGATGATCAGCGTCTGGGTGACGAATGATTCGACGAAGTACCCCGACCGAAAGAGCGTCGGCTCGGCGTGGAGCACGAGCAGCATCACCGCAAAGATGGAGATGTCGCCGAGCGAGCTGACCGGACCGAAAACCAGCATGAAGCGCTGGATCAATCCCATGTCCCAATGCGCCGGACGCACGAGCTGTTCGGGGTCGACGTTGTCGGTCGGAATTGTCATTTCGCTCATGTCGTAAAGCAAATTGTTCAGCAGGATTTGCGAGGGCAGCATCGGCAGGAACGGAAGGATCAGGGAGCCGATCGCGGTGCTCAGCGTGTTGCCGAAGTTCGACGACGTCGCCATCAAGATGTATTTGATCGTGTTCGCAAAGACGCGCCGGCCCTCGGCGACGCCGTCGGCGAGGATCCCGAGGTCTTTGGTAACGAGCACGATGTCGGCGGCGTCCTTCGCCACGTCCGTCGCGGACTCGACGGAGATCCCAACATCGGCGTCGTGCAGCGCGATGGCATCGTTCACGCCGTCACCCAGAAAGCCCACCGTGTCGCCGGCTGCGAGCTGAAGCTTGATCAGACGCGCTTTTTGGTCCGGCGCGATGCGCGCGAAAATGGTAGTCGCGCCCATCGCCGCCGTCAACGCCTTATCATCCAGCTTCTCGATGTCGGCGCCCTTGAGGATCCCGCCAACGGACATGGCAAGATCGGAGCAGATCTTCTTCGCGACGAGTTCGTTGTCACCGGTGATGATCTTGACCTTAACGCCGAGCTGCTCGAGCCGCGCAATCGAAGCCGCGGCATCCGCCTTCGGCGGATCGGTGAAGATGAGCAGTCCCGCCAGCGTCAGGTCGCGCTCGTCCGCCACTGCAAGCGACGTCGCGCCCGGTGCGTCCCGCGAGGCGACTGCAATCACCCGCGCGCCGGCGGAAAACTGGGCGCTCAGCACCTCAGCAAAACCGGGCGGAACCCCGGCACACACGGCGAGTACGGATTCCGGCGCGCCCTTGACGACGATCGTCCGTTGGGCTCCGTCGTCGACGAGGACCGAACTGCGACGGCGCTCGTAATCGAAGGGCACTTGCGCGAGCGCGTGCCAGCGCCCGCTGTCGACGGCCTTGGCCGCAGGCGAGGCCAGGAGCGCCTCGTCGAGCGCGCTCGTCACGTTGCCGCCGGCCGCGCCGCTTCCACCCTCGAGCGACGTCGTCAGAATCGTCGCCAGCTCCAGCACGGCATCCGAGTGGCGGCCTTCGGCGTCGAGCGCACCCGTGAAGGTCATCTGGCCGGCAGTCAGCGTTCCCGTCTTGTCGGTGAAGAGCACCGTCATGTTGCCGAGGTCCTCGATGCTCACCAGACGCTTGACGAGAACCTCCTGCTGCGCCATCCGGCGCGCGCCCGTCGCCAAGCTTACCGTCACGATCGCGGGTAACAGTTGCGGCGTCAAGCTGACGGCGATCGCGAGCGCAAAGAGCAGCGACTCGAAGAACGAATGGTGCACGATCGCGAGCAGCGGAAAGACGACGGCTAGAACGATGCAGGTGATCCAAACGAGCAACCTGGAGAACTGGCGCAGGCCTTTCTGAAACGTCGTTTCCGGCATACTCTTGCCGAGGCTCGCGGCGATGCCGCCTAACTGCGTCGAGCTCCCGGTCGCGATAACGACGCCGCGGCCGGCTCCCGCGCGAACGATCGTCCCCATTAGCGCGCACGACGCGAGAGCGGAGTCGCCTCCGACTGCTACCGGCGCAACGCTCTTTTCAACCGGAAGCGATTCGCCGGTCACGACGGCCTCGTCGCACGAGAGCCCGTTCGAATCCAAGAGACGCACGTCCGCCGGGACGATGTCGCCGACGCCGAGCGCGACCATGTCGCCCACGACGAGACCCGTCGTATCGATCGATTGGACGGTACCGTCGCGCACTACGTGCGCCGAATGGTGGATCTGGGCATGCAGGTCGGCGATCGCGCGTTGCGCGCGGTACTCGTTGATGAAACCGAGGCCGACGCTCAAGACGACGATCGCCAGAATGATCGTCGCATCGGTCGCGTCCCGGAGGAAAATTGAGATGACAGCCGTCGCGGCGAGCAGTAGCAACAGCGGATTCTTGAGCTGGCCGAGCAGGACGTCGAACGGGCCCTTGACGTGCGACGGCAACGCGTTCGGGCCATCGCGGGAAAGCCGCGCGGCCGCTTCGCCCGCGGCAAGACCACCGGGCGTGCTGTCGACTCGTTTGAGAATTTCGTCCGACGAAAGCCGAGCGGCTGCGGCGACGTCGAGCGGCGGCGTCACGCTACTGCCGGGAGTGAAGCGCGCGCATGCGTGAGGTCTTTTTCATCCGGCGGGGACCTCCATCAGCGGGAAGAGCTCGTCGAGGACTTCAACGGCGCGCACGACGTGCGCCTTCGATATTGTTCGCATATCGAAGGTAACCTCCGCGGAGCTCCAGAGTAGAAGAGGCCGCGCTACCGGCGTGTTTCGAGCTTTGCGGTTGAGCTCGACTGAATCGTCGCCGGTGCCGATCGAAGTGCCAGGCGACGGCAAAGCGCTGTTGTGCTGCCCCCCAGCCGATCGACGATGTCGTCCTGGACCGGCAATCGTCGCATCGATTGCTGCAGCCTATTGTACGGGATTCCCTGTGAGGCCCGGCGGGCGAGCGCCGATCAGGACGATCGCTACGCGGGCGAGAATACACGGGGCGCCGAGTAGTTGCGGCATGAACGGAGGACGGCGTTGGCCGAGGACACGGTATTCCCCCAGAGGAGGGGCGCGAGATCAATCGGCATCAACGTGTTCGCCACACCGCGCGAGCGGCACGGCGAGATGCTCAAGACGTTGGGGGCGATTGCCGATCTGGCCGACAGCCACGCGCTTCCGAAGAACATGTATTCTTCGTTCCACCCGGCGATCGAGGCGTCGATTGTGGTGAACTACGTCCAGTACGCCGACCCGACGGGCGGTCGCGAGCTCGCCGCCGTGGCACGTCCGCTCGTCGACCGGACGCACGAGCTCTCGACGAGCCACGAGATGCGGTACTACGACGCGGTGGATGTCGTGACGGCCGGCGGCAGCTTCGAGTTTGCGGTCGTTGCCGGCAAAGACACCGTCGCGGTCATCAGCGTGTATGTGGTCGAACCCGACAAACAGTCTGAGCTGATAGACGCGCTGCGAAGTTATGCGGGCATCGTGAAGTCGGCGGACGGCTTCAAGGCGATGTCCGTTCTGCAGGGTCAGAAGCCCGAGCATGCTGCCGCCTATGAAGTCTGGACCGACATTGCTGCCTACCGGCGCTCGGCAACGAGCGTCGCTAGGGAAGCCCTCGCGCGCGCTCGCGCTCTTGCGACCGAGGCCCTCATCGAAGCCTATAGCGTCGTGCGCGTCAACCGTCATCGGGGCGCTGCCAAAGGAGACTAATCAGGCGTTCCATCGATCGTTGCCGTTAGGGCTGGCTGTTCAGAACAATCGTCGCAATCGTGTGTGGCGGGCCTGTCTCGCCTTCGAGATGGTATAGTCGCCGTCGCACAGCAGACAACTACGCGGTTGACACCACGCGCAGCGGAGTGGCTTGGGTGGTGAGTTCGCGTTCGCGCACGGCGACGAGTTTGGGGCGGTCTTCGAATGGGGTGCACGTGATGATCGTGCTGGCGCCGGGAGCGGCGCGTTTGTGTTTGCGTACGGTCGCGCGGATGTCGTAGCCGGCCAGCTCGCAGAGGTGGCCGCTCGCGCCGTTCCAGCGCACGCGTTCGATCGTCGTTTCGAGCCGCACCGATGCGAAGTAGCGCAGCTCGCTCGATGTTTCGACGCCGAGCGCGACGAGCAGCGCGTTGGCACGGTGAGCGAGGCTCGCCAGGCGCGTCCACGTCGCCGATCCCGTGCCGCGGCCGCTGGGCAGCGCGGGGATGACGACCACGGCGAACGCGCCGGACCGCAGCACGATGTCGGCGGCGCGGGCCGCTCCGACCGGATCGCTGACCGGCACGCACAGCAGCCGTTCGAGCCGCACGCCGGCTGCGGCGAGCGCGGGCGGGAAGAGCTCGGTGCCGATCAGCGCGCCGAGGCCGCGGCCCGTGGCGACCGCCAACAGCCGCGCGGCGAGCGCGCTGCGGCCGGAACTGGGCGCGCCTTCGAGCGCGGCGATCGTCCCGCGGGGGAAACCGCCCCCTAAGATGCGGTCGAGCCCGGCCAGGCCGGTGCGCAGCACCTCGTCTTCGCCCAGGGTGAACGCGGCCGCCGAAGCGTCGCGATGGCGCTGGTCGAGAGCTTCCCGGAGGGCGGCGAACGCCGAATCGACTGCCATGGGAGCCCGATAGTATCGAACATATGTTCGATTGTCAAGGGCGCTTTCTAGCGGAACTTGCGCTGATAGGTCAACACCACGCCGGCGATGCCCGGCGGCGGCGCCAGCGCTTGCAGCGTGTAATCCGTCGGACCGACCGGCGCGAAGAGCTGTTGGGTGTGCAGGAGCGACGGCCCCTCGTTACCGGCGTTGAAGGCCGTCAGCGCAATCGCCGTGTTGCGCGGCAGCGTATAGTTCAACGCGATCGATTGGCGTTCGTCGCCGCCGAAGCTCTGATTGAACGTCGCATACAGATTCTTGCCCAATTGCTTGCGCGCACCGGCCGAGAGCCCGCTGCCGAAATCGTAGCCGAGCGCGAGATCCTCGAACCCCAGCGATTGACCGAGGCTGCTGCCGATCGGCTCCAGCAGACTCTGCGTCAGTTCTTGACCGAGGAAACCGCCGGCGATGCTGCCCGCGTCGATGCCTCCGCCGCCGCTCGCGGTTTCGACGCCCGGCACCGCGCCGAGCGCCTGCGCGTTGACGAGCAAACCGAGGATCTGTTCCTTGTCGTAACTCGGGTTCGATGAGAGATCGAGGTTGAGGCTCGTCGCGGGGCCGGTCACGTGCAGCAGAATATCGGTGTCGGGGTTGGTGACGTGCGTCGTCGCGGTGGCGTCGACGTCGGGAATCAGGCCGTCGGACGGCGCAAAGACGACCGTGCCCGCATGCAGCACGAACGTGCGGTAGAAGCTGAGCGTGCCGCTGGTCGAGGAGACGCGTCCGTCGAGTTCGGGATGCGCGAGGTTGCCGCCGACGGTGACCGCGCCTTGCGCGCCGATGTCGATGCCGGGTCCCTGCACGCGGAAATCGTTGCCGATTTGTACGTTCAGGGCGAACGCGACCGTCGGCGGCGCGTGCGCGTTCGGATTGGCCGGCGTATGCGGGATCAGCGCCGCCAGCGGCAGCCGCGTCTTGGAGAGCACGAGCGTTCCGCCGACGGTCGGGATGTCGCCTTGCGGTTTGGTGACGTCGAGCATGCCGTCGATTTGGCCGCGGAACAGGTTCGCGACGTTGAGGGCGGCGTGCTGGATCGTGAACGCGCTGGTGAGCGCGAGCGTGCGGCGCGAGTCGCGCAGGTCGCCGAAGGTTGCCGTCGCGCTGCCGTCGATCGCGCCGCCGCCGATGTCGGCGTGCACGCCGGTCAGTTGGGCTTGCGTGCGCGAGAGCGCGAGCTGCGCGCGCGCGTTCGTGAACGCCGAGCGCACGAGGTTCGAAGCGAAGCTGCCGCCGGCGAGCGTGAGCGTTCCGTCGAGCGCGGGATTGCTCTCGGTGCCGCTCAGCGCGAGGCTGCCGTCGATCGTGCCGCCGAGCTTGCTGCTCGCGGGCAAGAGCGTATCGAACTGCGCGAGGTCGATGCCCTCGGCGCGCAGCGACGCGGTCAGCGGCGCGTTACGGATGCCGGGCGGCGCCAGTTGGATCGGCAGCGTCGCGCCCGCCACCAGCCGGCCGCGCACGAAATCCGCTTCGAACGTTTGCAGGTTCACGGTGTCCGGATCGGCGGCC
>Ga0181536_10002260_pt1 | contig 21925 bp, 22 predicted proteins | sample PEATcosm2014_Bin_41_FD_121105 | JGI IMG/M metagenome (GOLD analysis project Ga0181536, IMG submission 121105) | Peatland microbial communities from MTU Mesocosm Facility, Houghton, MI, USA - PEATcosm2014_Bin17_60_metaG | ecosystem: Environmental > Terrestrial > Soil > Wetlands > Peat | place...
CTGAACGGCGAACCGTTCCTGAGCGAGGCCAAAGGCGCGATTCGCATTTTGGGCTACCCGTACGCGGCGATCGCCGACCAGTTCTACACCGGGATCTGGGTCGCCCGAGGCGACTGGGCCGACAAGAATCCGGCGCTGACGCGCAAGTTCATCGACGTGATCTATCAGAGCGCGCGCTGGGCCAACGCACATCAAACCGATTCGGCCCAGATCGAGGCGCGGCTCACCCAGATCGCATACGACCGGGTCAAGACGATGGCGCGTAACCTCTACTCGACGTCGCTCGATCCGGCGCTCGCGCAGCCGCTGCTCGACGTCTCGTACCGCTACGGTCTGCTCAACCAGCCGGTCGTCGCGTCGACGCTCTTCTGGAAAGGCGCGACGGGCTGAACCTATGAGTTCTGCCGGGCCGGGACCCGAAGATGCCGTGATTCGGTTTACGGCGTGTTTCGATGCGCGCGACATCGAGGGGATGGCGCAGTGGTTCGCAGACGACGGGGTTTGGAAGCGTCCGGACGGAGACATCGTGGGGATCGCCGGGCTGCGGGCGTTCATGAATCGCCGCTCGCCGGGCGTTTTCACCCGGCACGTCATCTCCAACGTGCGAACGACCGTCGAAGACGGCAGCGCCGTCGTCGATTCATACGTGACGGTGTACCGTCATGATTTTGCCGGCCTGCCCGTGCTGCCGGCGCCGCTCGATGCTCCCGACGTCGTCGGACGTTACCGCGACGTTTTGGTGAAGGAAAACGGCACCTGGAAGTTGTCGCTGCGCGAGTCGATCGTCGAGTTCAAGCGCTAATCGACCCCAAAACGATACAGGAGGGGCTTTCTGTGCTATGGTGGGTGGGCCGATTCCACCGCAGCGCCGGTTGGTTGGTATCAAACAGTGTCTCGTGGCCGTGTTGCGTTGTCTGCAAACCCAGGAATGACGAGTTGATCTTCTAGCGCTTTCTTCCTAAGGTTGTAGACCCACATGTATACCGATGAAACCCTCAATTGCGTTGATTGCAGCGCACCCTTCACGTTCAGCACCGGCGAACAAGAATTTTTCGCGTCGAAGGGCTTTACCAACAAGCCGAACCGGTGCGTCGACTGCCGCGCTGCTCGCAAGGCCCAGCGTGGCGGCAGCGCCGGCGGCGGTTCGAGCTACAGCTCGGGCGGCGGATACGGCGCCAGCGAGCGCGCGCCGCGCGAAATGTTCGACGTCAAGTGCAGCCAGTGCGGCGGCAAGGCCTCCGTGCCGTTCCAACCGCGCGGCGACAAACCCGTGTACTGCCGCGACTGCTTCCAGTCGCGCGGCGGCGGCGGCGGCGGTTCGTACCGCTAACCGCTTTCTAAGCCCAGTTCGGCGAGGATCTCATTCGTGTGCTCGCCGAGCAGGGGCGGTAATCGTAGCGGCTGGTCAGCGCGCGAGCCGTCGTAGCGAACGGGTCGCCGCACGACGTTGACCGTCCCGTGTTTGGGATGTACAAGGTCAACGAACGTATCGAGGTGGCGCACCTGCGGATCGTGGTACACCTCGGCCAGTTGGTTGATCGGTGCGAAGCCAACCTCGTGTTCTTCGAGTGCGAGCATCAGCTGAACGCGAGTCTTCGTTAGGGCGGCTGCTCGAAACTCGTCGAGCAACGCTGCATAGTTCGTTACGCGCAGGTGATACGTTGCGAAGCGCGGATCGTCGGCAAGCTCCGGAAGGCCGAGCGCGGCGCACGCACCGCGCCAGAACTTCTCCGGATTCGAGAGATGGATCGCCAGCAGTTTACCGTCGGCGCAGCGTAATGCGTGCGCCTGTGAAATCGCGGCCCGGGTTGTCGGCGTTGGAGCGACCTTCGTTCGGCTGAAGTTCGCGAACGAATCGCCGATAAATGCGATCGATGTTTCGAGCATGGTGACGTCGACGCGCCGGGCAACGCCGGTCCGTTCGCGCTCGAGCAGCGCGCCGAGAATCCCGTAGGCGGCATAGTAGCCGGCCAGCGGATCGCTGATCGTGGGGCCGGTTATCTCGGGCTTGTCCGGATCGAAGAACAGACTCGAGATGCCGGCGAGCCCTTGACCGACGGCATCGAACGCCGGCCGGTCGACGTACGGACCATCCGTGCCGAAGCCGGTGATCGAACACGCGATGAGCAACGGGTTGATCTTGCGTAGTTCGTCCGAACCGAAGCCAAGCCGGTCCAATACCCCATGCCGGAAGTTGTCGGTCAGCACGTCGGCGGTCTGCAGCAGCTTCCGCAGCGCACCCTTTCCGGCTTCGGTCTGCACGTCGAGCACGATACTGCGCTTGTTGCGATTGTAGGCTACGAAATAGCCGTTATAACCATCACCGCCGTACGCGCGGAAGAGGTCACCGGTTCCGGGACGTTCGACTTTGATCACGTCCGCGCCGAGGTCACCGAGCAGCATTCCCGCGAGCGGGCACGTGATCAGGTTCCCCAGCTCGACGACGCGGATGCCGCTCAGCGGACCCAGACTATTTTGCGACGTAGATCTTCGTGCCCGGATCGTAGGTCGCGTCGAGCAGCCCGGTGTCTTTCATGAGGCCCGCGAGGCGGCGCAGTTCGTTCGGGTCGGGCGCGGTCAACGCCGGCGTCGTGCGCATGGCCTCGACGCGCGCCGGGTCCATCTTGGTGTAACCGGCGACGAGCTTGACGAAGGCATCCTTGCCGCGGTTGGCGTTCACCCATGCTGCGCCTTTGGCGAGCGCCACCATGAACTTCTTGATCGCATCGGGATGCTTCGTCGCATAGTCGCCGGTGACGACCCAACCGGCCGGCCGTACGCCCTTGATTACGTCGAAAGGATGGGCCGCGACTTCGAGCGTCGGGTCGAGCAGATCGGCCGAGAGGAACGGCTCGATCGCGAAGACTCCGTCGACTTGCTTCGTCTTGAGTGCGTCGGTCATCTGTGGGAACGGCACGTCCCGAAGGGTCACGCTGTCGAGGTCGGCGCCGCCGGCTTTCAGCCAGCCGCGCATTACCATCCATTGCAGGCTCTTGAGCCCGTTGATGCCGATCGTCTTACCGTTGAAGTCCTTGGCCGTCTTGAGGTTCTCGCCTTTACGAACGACGAGTGCCGTGACGTCGGGCGGGCCCATCGAGCTTGCGAGCGAGATGAATCGCAGATCGAGCCCCTGTTGTATGCCCAGCAGCACTGACGGAACGTTCGTGTAGACGATGTCGTAACTACCTCCGACAGCGCCCCCGAGGCCGACCGTGCCGGTGTATTCCGGCGAGATCGTCACGTCGAGACCCTGCTCGGTGAAGTACCCTTGCTGCAGCGCCGCGAAAAACGGCGCCGTGTCAACGATCGGCAGCGCCGCCGCACGAACTTTGATCAGATCCGCAGCGCCGGCCGGGAGCACGGCGAATGCTGTGAAGAGGACCGCGATCAGTGCGCGCGCGAGGGTGCGTTGGGCTGTATACATCGAGTTCTCCTTAGTTACGAGACCGCTGCGGGCTCGTCGAGAATCCAGCTCTTGGTAATGTAATCGAAGCCGAGGACGCGATTCTTTTCAGGATCGCGGAAGACCGCAACGTCCGGTTCGTCGCCGCGCTCGACGCGCGCGATCTGCTCGTCAAGCATCCGGCGGAAGAGTACGATGCCGCGATCGGACGCGCCGAGCGTCTCGCGCGTGCGATCGGCGACGCGGCCCTGGGTTTCCCACACAACGCGATCCTGGCCGTAGAACGTGTCCAGCGAGACGTCTTCCACCTTGATGCCGGACGGATCGACTTCGATCGTGTAGGGGATATCCTCGTCACGACAGGCAACGCCGGCACCGGGCGGTAGCAGCCCGATCCAAATGATGCGCGTGTGCTCGTCGTCGATCGGCACGCGAAAGTGCAACGAGTCGACCGGCCCTTCGGTGATCCGTAAGATGTTCGGAAAGATCATCGGCGGAAACGTGACCGTCTCCGGCGCTGATCCGCCGTACACCAGAGATTTTTCGATCCCGTAGGGCCCGACTGCATACTCGTACGATTCGATCGGCCGGTAGAAGAACGGGCTGATGTCGAGCGTCGGCAGCTTTTCGACCTCCGACATGTGGCCGTGCAGATAGTAGGTGTGCACCGTGTCGACGGTGTTTTCCTGAATCTGCAGCCAGTTGCAGTTGTGCACCGGCATGACGAGGATTTTTTTCGGCCGCGCGGTGTTGGCGAGAACGTCCCAGCGCGGCAGCAATGGTGCGTTTGCCGGATCCGGACCCATGTAGACGAACAGGAGGCCGCTGAGCTGCTGCACCGGATACGTCGTCAGGTGCGTTCCGGCGTGCGGGGCTTGCGTCTCGAACGGGCGCTCCACGCACGCACCGGTGTTGCCGTCAAATTTCCAGCCGTGGTAGCAGCAACGGATGCCGTCGGGTTCGATGAAGCCGAAGTAGAGCGACGCCGCCCGGTGTGGACACTGCTCGCTCACCGCGGCGAACGAGCCGTCGTCCTTGCGGTACACCACGAGGTCTTCGCCCAAGATGCGCACGCGTTGCTTGCGCTGCACGCCGAGCAGCTCACCCACCGGGCCGACGACCTGCCAGTAGCGGCGCAACAAGTCGCCGCACGGCGTGGAGGGGCCAACCCTGGTCAGACGCTCGTTCTGTTCGCGAGTGAGCATTCGGGGGAGGTCTCCCGGGACAACAAGATGCTTAGTAGGTAAAGAACTTGAATTGCGAGAAATCGGGCCACCTTCCTGCAACTTTGTTTCACCATCGGTGGCAAGCGATGCAAATCGAACGCGAACTGGACCCGTTCACACTGCGTGCCGCACCGCCGGCGTCCCGTCTCCGCTATCGGAAACTCGCTTACGTTGCCTTGAACGTAAGCGACCTCGACCGCTCCCGCGCGTTCTACGAGAACACCGTCGGCTTTCAGTACTCGGGCGGGGATGCAACCTGCGCGTTCTTCCGCTGCAGCAGCGATCATCACAACCTCGCTCTCTACCGATCGCCCAATCCGGGTTTGCGGCAGATCGGTTGGGAACTCAAAGACGACGACGTCCTCGTCGCCTCGTTTGCCGGGCTGCAGAACGCCGGCGTCGAGGTACGGTGGCTGAGCGCGGGCGGCTCGGAAGAACTGCACCTCGATCGCGCGTTCTTCCTCATCGACCCGACGACGGGCGTGCGACACGATTTCTTCAGCACGATGAGCGAGTACGCGGTCGACCCGTTCGTGCCGACCGTGGCGAACATCTTGCGACTGGGACACGTCGTGCTCAAAGCCGACCGGTATGAAGAAGCGATCGAGTTCGCGCTCAAGACGCTGAACTTCCGCCTCTCCGACTCGGTACGCGACAAGGTCACGTTCATGCGCCCCTTCCCTTCGCCGTTTCATCACGGCGTGGCGTACATCAAGAGCGATCGCGCGCTTCTCCATCACGTCAACTTCATGGTCGACACGATCGACGACGTCGGCCGCGCGCTCTCGCGCTTGCAAGCTGCGGACGTGCCGATCGTCTACGGACCCGGCCGTCACCCGCCGTCGGATTCGATCTTCTTGTACTTTCTCGATCCCGACGGGCTAACCGTCGAGTACAGCTTCGGCATGGAGCAATTCCCCGAAGAAGGCGCGCGCAAGGCGCGCGTCTTCGAACCGATCGCAGCGCTCGACTATTGGCGCTCGCGTCAAGACAAAAAGTTCGGGGCGGCCGGTGCCATCGATCCTACCAATGCAGTGAGGTAACCGTGCTTTCGCAAGAACAGAACGACCGTCTGACCAAAGTCGGCCCGGGTACGCCGTGCGGCGAACTGCTGCGCCGCTATTGGCAAGCGCTGTGCCCGGTCGGCGAATTGCTGGGCGAGAAGCGCAAGAAGCGCATACGCATCCTCGGCGAGGATCTCGTCGTCTACCGCAAGGACGACGGAACGTTTTCCGCCGTGCAAGAGCAATGCCCGCATCGCGCGGCTTCGCTCTACTTCGGCTTCATCGAGCCCGACGGCATCCGCTGCTGCTATCACGGCTGGAAGTTCGACGGCACGACCGGGGCTTGCGTGGAGCGCCCGTTCGAGCCGAAGGGCGCGCACGCCGGCATCAAGATCACGACCTATCCCGTGCAGCAGCTGAGCGGCCTGCTCTTCGTGTACATGGGCCCCGATCCGGCGAAGGCACCGCTCCTGCCGCGCTGGGACGTGCTCGCGAACACGACGCTGCCGAAAAGGATTCTCGTGATGCCCGACCACAAATGCAACTGGTTGCAGATCCACGAGAACACCGCGGACTCCGTACACACCTACTACTTGCACGGCCACATGTCGAAAGTTGAACACCTCGCGACCGCCGAGATCGGCGTGTTTTTCTACAGGCCGATCCAGTCGTACGACTGGTCGACGTCGGAGTGGGGTGTGGAGAAGACGATCGTCTACGGCGGCGAGCGTCCGGAGATCGAGGTGCGGCCGCCGCTGGTGTTTCCGAACATCTTGCGCATCCCGGAAGGCCCGGTCGAAGCGGTGCACTTCCGCATTCCGATCGACGACGAGCATACGCGGATCATTTGGATCGGCACGTTGCCCCCGGAAGCCGGGCCGGTGACCGCCGACGTCGACATCCCCTTTGAAATCCAGCACGATGCGCCGAACCTCACGGTGGAAAACGTCGATCTCTCGACGTTCTACGGCCAGGACCGCGTCGTATGGGAGACGCAGGGCCGCATTGCGGACCGCACCCGCGAGACGCTCGGTGCATCCGACCGGGGCATCGTACTCTTCCGCCGCATGCTCGACGAGCAGATCGCGCGCGTCGAACGCGGCGAAGAGCCGACGGTGGCCGTCGTTCGGGACCCGGAGAAAAACCGCAGCATCAACTTTGAGAACGCAACCAAGCCCTGGTTCGGGCTCGATCAAGCGGTCGCGGCTTCGTAAGCGATCGTCAGGCTTTGCGCTCGGCGTTGCGTCGGTCGAAGCCGTGACTGATTTTTACGAGCAGGTCGACGAGTTGTTGGCGTTCCGCACTCGTCACGTCATGCATGGCGTCTTCGATCGTGCGGTGGTGAAAGGGCAGCGCGCGTTCCATCGTCGTAATGCCCTTTGGCGTGAGCTTGAGCGACATGCTGCGCCCGTCCTCGGGGTTCTTCGCGCGCTCGACCAGCCCGTCGCGTTCCAACGAGGTCGCCATCTTCGTGACGCTGGCATACGACGTGTGCATCAGCCGGCGGATCTGGTTCTGGGTCAGCGTGTAATCGGGGCTGCCGTAGAGCGCGATGAGGTAGTTATAGCTGGCGGTGTTGAGGCCGAACGGGGCGAGCCACGTATTCTGCTCTTCGTTGATGCGGTGGGCGAGCGCGCGGATGGCGAAGAGCGTACGGGTCGACTCGCGGTTGAATTCCGCAGGAAACCGCTGTTCGAACGGCTCCATGATGTCATCCGTGAGAAAGATGATGCTCCGAACTGCCATGACCGGCGAATGTTGACCACTTCCGGGGCGGCAACCTTGGTCGAGGCCGTTGCGGCGTAATTTTCTGTCACGCTCGCGCGGCGTCGTGCTCGTCGTGGCGCTGCTCTTGGCGTGGGAGATCAGCGCGCGTTCGGGCCTCGTACGATCGGCAAACTGGCCGCCCTTTTCGGCCGTCGTCGTTGCGCTCGTGCGAGGCATCGCGAACGGCGAACTCGTGGCCGTGGTCGGCTCGAGCCTGTGGCGCATGTTGCAGGGCTACGTGCTGGGCTCGGCCATAGGAATCGCGGTGGGCATTGCGCTCGCTATGGTACGTCCGGTGCGCTACACACTGCTGCCGGCGATCGAACTCTTGCGGCCGATTCCGATCACCGCTGTGATCCCGCCGTTGATTTTCGTGCTGGGGTTGGAAGACCGTCTGAAGATCTTCTGTATCGCGTTCTCGGTCTTTTTCCCGATCGCCCTGAACACGATGGCGGGGGTCGCGAGCGTCGACCCGATCTACGAACAGGTAGCGAAGACCTTCGGGGTGCCCTCGCCGGCGATGCTGCGTCGCGTCATCATTCCGGCGGCAATGCCGATGATCTTTGCCGGTCTGCGCACCGGGGTTGCGATCGCGCTGATCGTGACGGTGATTTCGGAGATGATCGCCGGTCAACAAGGCATCGGCTACTACCTGATGAGCATGGAGTTTGCGATGCGGGCGACAGACATGTACGCCGTCATCATCCTGCTAACGCTCGTAGCGTACGCGATCAACCGCGGGTTCGTGGCCTGGGAAGCGCAAATCATTCGCTGGGCGCGCACGCGCGATTTCGCCGGCACGTGACCGCCGGCGAAGCGCTGCAGATCGACTCGATCACCAAGACCTTCGGCAGCGGTGTGGGCCAGGTCGAAGCGATCGCGTCGTTTTCACTCGATGTCGAGGCGGGCGAATTCCTCTCGATCGTCGGCCCGAGCGGCTGCGGGAAATCGACCTTGTTGCAGATCGTTGCGGGCCTGATGCCGCCGACCAGCGGCCGCGTGTTACTGGGCGGCCGAGACGTGACCGGCGAGCCCGCGCACATGGTCTATCTCTTCCAGCAGTATGCGAAGTCGCTGCTGCCGTGGATGACCGTCGAAGCGAACGTCGGATTCGGCTTCGAGCATCGGGGGAAGTTTACACCCGAGCAAGCGCGCGTGCGCTGCCGAGAGTATCTCGACATGGTTGGCCTCGGTGACGTGGCGCACCGGTATCCATGGCAGCTTTCGGGCGGAATGCAGCAGCGGGTGGCCATCGCTCGCGCGCTGTCAGCGCAGCCGCGCGTGCTGTTATTGGACGAGCCGTTCTCGTCGGTCGACGCGCTGACGCGGCTCGAGTTGCACGCGCTGATTCTCGAACTGTGGGAAAAGCAGCAATTCACGGCGATTCTCGTGACGCACGACGTCGACGAGGCCGTATTTCTGGCTGACCGCGTCGCGATGCTGACGCAGCGCCCGGCGACGCTGTTCGGAGTCATGGAAACCGAATTGCCGCGTCCGCGCCGTCCGGTGGAGACGAACGAGTTACCGCGTTTTCTCGAAGTGCGGCATCGCCTGCTCGGGCACTTGCTGGCGAAAGGGACAGGGACGCATGACGGTCCGTAACCGCGTGCTGACGCTGCTGCCGGGGATCGCTTTTATCGTGTTCGCTGTCGGCTTACTCGAGTTCGCGACCCGCAGTGCGGCCATCAATCCCGCGGCTGTACCCCCGCCGTCGGCAGCACTCGAAACGTTCGCGGCGCTCGTTTGGTCGGGTCAAGTCTGGAAGCCGCTCGTGCAAACGTTCCTCTTGCTGGCCGCGGGTTACGGGATCGGGTGCGTGGCCGGAACGCTCTTCGGCATCTTCATGGGAACGTTTCGCGCCGTCTACGATTTGTTCGAGCCGCTGACCGAACTCTTGCGCCCGATTCCCAAACCCGCGCTATTGCCCGCACTGATGCTGTTTCTCGGCCTCGGCGCGACGATGAAGATCACGATCGTTGCCTTGGCAGCGTTTTTTCCGGTATTGATCAACACCGTGCAAGGCGCCCGCTCGGTAGACCCGGTGATGAGCGATATGGCGCGCACGTTCGGCCACTCGCGGGCCGCGATCGTCTGGAAAATCGTATTTCCGGCAACTGCTCCCTATATCGCCTCCGGCATGCGCGTGAGCCTCGGCTTAAGCCTGGTGGTCGTGGTCGTGGCCGAGATGCTGGCCAGCACGGGCGGCATCGGCGCCGCGATGCTCGATAGCCAGCAAATGTTTCACGTGCGGGAGACCTATGGTTGGTTGATCGTTCTCGCCCTGCTGGGGCTCGCACTGAGCGGTGGCTTCAACTGGCTCGAGCGCCGCATTGTTTTTTGGATCGCCCCAAGCAGCACCTAACCCCGAAACGGAGTATACTGCATGCCGCCCGACCGTTACGAAGAGATGGCGAAGACAAATTACTGGGACGCGCTCTTCGAGTTGCGCGACAAGCAGCGCGCCGAAAAGCGGGGCGGGATTCAAGTGATCAAAGGCGCGCGTTTGCCGGTTGAAGTGAACCGTCAGGGATTGATGCGCTGGTACCAACATCCCGAGATCAACGACACCGTGCTCTCGACGCTGCTCGTGTTCCAGCAAGAGATCCCCCCGGGCAGCCGGTCAGGCCGGATGAAATTCGGTGGCAATCAGGTGATCTACATCCTCGAGGGCAAGGGCTACACCCTCATCGACGGCGTGCGGCACGACTGGGCCGCCGGCGACGTCCTGAACCTGCCGATGAAAACCCAAGGGATCGTCGTTCAGCACTTCAACGCGGATACGGAACGCCGCGCGCGCTTCGTCGCGGTCGAACCCAATTTGTTCGCCGCAGCCGGCGTCGACCGCGGCTGCGGCTTCGAACAACTCGAGAGCGCGCCCGAGCACGCGAGGACGAAATAGATGTCGGAGAACGAACGGGTCCGGACGCGCGAGCGGGCGCCGCTCAAGGAGAACATGTACGAGCGCAGTTTGCGCTACTACCGTGAGAACAACGAGCGGATGGAGCGCGGAGCGATCGTGATCAAAGAAAGCGATCGCGAACCCGAACTCTCGCGCCAAGGCCGGCTCGTGTTCTACATGGACCCGCGCACGTTTCCCGATCTGCCTTGTCAGCAATGGCTCGTGTTTCGTCACGAAGTTCGCACGCAATCGGGCATCCACCGCCACCAGGGCGGTATCGTGATTTACGTGATCTCGGGCCGCGGTTATTCCGTGGTCGAAGGCGAGCGCCACGACTGGGAAACCGACGACCTGCTGCTCTTACCGATGCAACCCGGCGGAGTCGAGCACCAGCACTTCAACCTCGATCCAGCCAACCCCGCACTCTGGGTCGCGTTCCTCTACGAACCACTGATGGAACACATCGCGCACGAGATCACGCAAGTTTCGTCGACACCGGAGTTTCGCGAATGAAGTACTCGCAAATCTGCGGCGCCGACGCAACCTCGGTTACCGTGCGCGGCCGCTCCCTGATGGATTTGATCGGTACGCTATCGTTCACCGAGTACTTCATGCTGCTACTAATCGGCCGCCTCCCAACGGAAAACGAGCGTTACTTCCTCGATGCAACCCTCATCGCGATCGCCGAACACGGCTTCACCCCGAGCGTCCAGGCCGCGCGCATGACGATAGCCGCCGGTCCCGACAACCTGCAAGGCGCCGTCGCCGCCGGAATCCTCGGCTGCGGCTCCGTCATCCTCGGCGCAGCCGAAGACGCCGGTAAGCTTCTACACGAAGCGATCTCCCGCGGCGGCGACGGAGTGACGGTCGCCCGCGAGATGGCACAAGAGTTGCGCGCGCGCCGCGCCCCGCTTCCCGGCTTCGGCCACCCCTTTCACCGCCCGGAAGACCCGCGCGCGCAAAAGCTCCTTGCGCTCAGCGACGCGCGCGGCACGTCGGGGGCGCACGTAGAAATGATCCGCGCCTTTGCAACCGTCGCAGACGAAGTCTGGAGCCGTCACCTCGTCCTCAACGTCAGCGGCGCAATAGCTGCCGTGATGCTCGACGTCGGCTTCCCCCTCGACTCCCTCAAGGGGATTCCCATCCTAGCCCGTACCGCCGGCCTACTCGCCCACCTACACGAAGACGCTCACGACCGCCTAGGCTTCATCCTTGCCGACCAAGCCGCCACTGCCGTGGAATACGCCGAAGCACGGTAACGACATGGATTGACCCGCGCTCGGGGTGACCGGAAGCGATGGGCCGAAGCGCCTGCCGATGAATTCGCCGGTGGTGCGTCATCCGGGGCTCGTTCTCGGCGTCTGTTGTCTGAGTTTGTTCCTCGTCACGATGGACGTGACGATCATGAACGTGGCGTTGCCGGCGATTCACGCGGGGTTGCGGTCCTCGATCGCCGACGTGCAGTGGGCGGTCGACGGCTACAACGTCGTGATGGCGAGCATCTTGCTGTTGGCGGGGTCGCTGGCCGACCGGTTCGGGCGCAAGCGCATGTTCCAGACCGGCATCGCGATCTTCGGCATCGCATCGCTCGCCTGCACCGTCGCGCCGTCGATCCATGCGCTGATCCTGTTCCGGATCGTTCAGGCGCTCGGCGGATCGTTGCTGACGCCGTCGGGGATGGGGATCATCGTCAACACGTTCATCGAGCCGAAGGAGCGCGCCAAGGCGATCGGGCTGTGGGGGACGATGACCGGGCTCTCGATGAGCGCCGGCCCGCTGCTCGGCGGGTTGCTCACGCAAACGCTGGGCTGGCGCTGGATCTTCGCGATCAACGTTCCGATCGTCGTTGCGGCGCTCGTGCTCAGCGCGGCCGTGTTCAACGAGTCGCGGGCGCCGCACGCCCGGCGATTCGATCCGGTCGGCCAGCTGCTCGCGATCGTCACGCTCGGCGCATTCGTGTGGGCGTTGATCGAAGGGCGCGAAACGCATTGGAGCGCCGTCGCGGTCGTCGCGTTGCTCGTGGCGGTCGTGGCCCTGGCGGCCTTCATTCCGTACGAACTGCGGCGGTACGAGCCGCTGATCGAGCTGCATTTTTTCCGGAAGCTGCCGTTCGCCTCGGCGTCGGCGAACGCGGTGCTCGCCTTCACCGCCTTCAATGCGTTTTTGTTCGTGGCAACGTTTTATCTGCAGGGGACGCGCGGGTTCTCGCCGCTGGTCGCGGGACTGTTTCTCGTGCCGACGTCGATCGTGATGATGATCTGCGCGCCGATCGCAGCGCGGCTGGCCGGAGACGGTCTCGCCGGCTTCTCGTTCGCGTTGTCGGGCGCGGCGTTCGTGGCCGGATCGATGTTGTTGTTCCGGATCTCGCCGGACACGAACATCGCGCAAATTCTGACCGGCTTCGGGTTCTTCGGCGCCGGGCTCGGTCTGTCGAACGCGGTGGTCACGACCGTGGCCGTGACCGGTATGCCGCGCGAGCAGACCGGCGTCGCGGTGGGGACCGCTTCGGCGTTTCGCGTCGTGGGCTCGGCGCTCGGGGTCGCGGTGGCGGGGACACCGGCGCTGTTTTCGTGGTGGTTGCCGCTGGCATGCGGGCTCGGCGTGTTGTTGTTAGGGCTGGTCTTGGAACTGGCTCACGCGGGGCAAGCGCAGCCCGCTGCGCCGAACCAGTAGGACAGCGCATCGCGCAGCTGAGCGCCGCCCCGATCAGCTGAGGGTCATCAATTTGCCGAGCCCCGGCGGCCGCGGAGCTGCCGCGGCGCGAAGCGTGTCCCACAAGACCGCCTGATTGCTGGTGACGACGGGTTTGCCGAGGGCCGCTTCGGCGCGGTCGACGATCGTGAAGCACGAAATGTTCGCGCAGCTCAGCACGTAGGCGTCGATCCCGGTGCCACGGCTTTCCTGGAGCGCCGCCTCCCAGGTCGCCGGCTCGGCCGCGCAATAGGCGTCGCTCCCGGCGAGATCGCGCGCCACCATCGTGACGACGTCGTAGCCGGCCGTACGAAAGAACTCCGCTTCGTGCGCGGTGGCCGAGGGCGAATACGGCGTCACGAGCGCGATCCGTCGTGCGGCCAGCGCCTCCAAGGCCGCGCGAATCGCAGTGGCGGTGCTCGTTACGGCGGCGCCGGGGGCTCCGGCGCGCAGGGCGTCGAGCAACAGCGCCTCGCCCGCGGCGCCCTCGGCGGTCGAGTTGGCGGTGCAGTGGAAGGCGATCGCGTCACAGCGCGCGTCGGCCAGCGTGCCGGCCGCCGTGGTGACCTCCGGCCCGAGGCGTTCGAGCGGGACGGCGTAGGGGCCGGTCATGCGCAGGCGCGCGACGTGCCCGCTGACGCCGGCCGGGAGCGCGCGCAGCATTTCGGCTTCGACCATGCGGTTCGACGAGGGGATGATGAGACCGATGCGCTTCACGCGGTGCCGCATTCGATGAGAGCATCATGTTCCCCGCATTTGCCGGGTGAGCGCGAATTAGTCGTTCAACGACCACAACTCGATGAATTTGGGTACAAGAAACCCGATGATGAAAAGCAAACTTTCGGCGGTTTTGCTCGGGGCTAGTCTCTTCATCGGCGGCATGACGGCGTTGTCCTCACCCGCCGCGGCACAAACCGCTCCGATTCAAATCGAACAGCTGCACACGTACGGCGGCTTCTATGAGGATGCCGACCACGACGTGAACGTTCTGCCGGCGTCACTCGAAATCACGTTCGAGAACCTTTCTAATGCGGATGCGACGGACGTTGTCTTTGAGGCCGAAGCGGATGGCTACATCGCTCGATTCAATGACGTCGGCCGTTTTTCAAAGGGTATCCGGATTCGCCACAGCTTTCCGGTTAATCCCTTCAGCGTTAGCGCAAAGTTCAGCGTTCGGGTCATCCAGGTCTCATTTGCCGACGGCACGGTGTGGCAAAATGCGGCAACGTCGCCGAACCCATAGGGTTCCACGATTCTATACGGTCGCTTTGACCGGCATTCGCAGGCCGATGCGTTCCATGCGCGGCAGGATCTCGTCGCGTAGCCGCTCGGTATCCGCGATGTAGTCGAACATTCCCACGGCGACGCCGTCGAGGCCCGCCTCGTGTAGCTGGCGATACGTTTCGACCACGTCGTCGTAGCTGCCGATCGCGAGGAACGTTCCCACGCCGCTGACGATCCGCTCCTTCAGCCGTTCGGTGTCCGCGACCGCCATCGTGCGGCCGCGCAACCATTGGGCCAGCAGGTTGTCCATGTCCGTCCAATCGCCGAGCTCGTGGACGATGTGGTGGTAATACTCCTCGGCTTCTTTGCGCGTCGCGCGGGCGCACAGATGGCTCGAGCCGTAGATCGGCACGTATTCGCCGTCGGTGCTCATCACTCGCGCCGCGCTCAGCTCCTCGCGCGCATTGCGCATTTCCGTGATGGCGGTGAAGAGCGCATCGGCGTGCTCCATGGCAAAGGCCCGGCCGCGATGCGAGTGGCCGGCGCTGATCAGCATCGGGGCCACGCCGCCGTAGGGTTTCGGCTTCACCAGCACGTTCTTGAGCTCGAAGTATTCCCCCACGTGGTCGAATGGGACGCTCTCGCTCCAAATTCGCTTCGCGATGGTGACCCATTCGCCGGTGTAATCGTAGTCGGCGTCGTGATGCCCGGGCTTCACGCCGAACATCGGACCGTCTTTCGGATGCGAACCGGAGACCACGTTGAGGCCGAAGCGGCCTTTGCCGGCATGGTGCGCGGTGACGCACTGCTTGGCGCCGACGACCGGGTTGAAGTACGCCACCGACAACGTTCCGAAGGCGTGGATCCGGCTCGTCGCAGCCAGAATGGCCGACGCCCACGTCACGGTTTCGAACGAACCGCCCTCGTCGTCGCTCTCGGCCGGATATCCGCGGCCGCTTTGCCAGCGCGAAAGGGGCAGCAGAAACTCGAGGCCGGCATCTTCGGCCATGCGCGCGGCGGTGACGTTGTGCTCGAACGAGTTATCCCACACCTCGCTCTTCAGCCGCGCCATTCCATTGTAGACGTTGAACGCGAAGAGCCCGAGCTCGAAAGGGTTGGAGCCGAAACGGCGGCGACGGTGAGGGGTGGTCACGTGAAATCTCCTAGCTCGCGAACCCGGGATAGATGAGCGTGCGCGCGGCGATCGGCGCCGCTATCATGTTGTGTTTGGCGGCAATGTCGATGAGCGGATCCATCAGCGCCGGACTGAGTTTGGTGCCGAAGCGGGACCGCTGCATGGTCATGATGACGTCGTGCGGCATCTTCGTGGCCTTCTCGAGCACCGCGGCCGTCTCCGCATGATGGGCGTTGGCCCAGACCGACGTTTGCACGACGGCCCGGGCCAGCCGATGGGCGAGCGCGAGGTTCGCCGCGATCCACGCTTCGGTCGTGAACCAGACGGAAATGAACCAGCTCGGCGCGATCGCTGCGTTCGTGTCGGCAAGAATGCGCGCGGTCGCGAGGGCGACGGTCCGCGCCGGTTCGGCAATCGTCGCCGCATCCACACGGCCTGCTTCCAGCGCTCCCGGCATCGCCGGATACGGCAGCTCGACGAACTTTACCGACGATGGGTCGACGCCGTTGTTCCTGAGCCACTCGAGCGTGGCGAATTGCGTGAAGCTCGTGAGGTTGTCGACGGCGACCGTTTTTCCGACCAGGTCGCGCGCCGCATGAATCGGCGAGTTCTTTTCCACCATCAACTGCGACGACGGCGCGTCGGCGGCGTAGACGGCTCCCGGTGCAAAAAACGTGTACGGGAGCCCCTTCTCTTTTGCACCCGCGATTTGGCTCACGCTGCCGAGCCCGACGTCGAGCGAGCCACCGGTAATGGCGGCGGCAATCGCGCCGGAATTTGCGAGGTCGGTGACTTGCAGATCGATCCCGGCGTCGCGGAAGATCCCGCCGGCAACGCCGTAATAGGGTTGCCCGTACCCGTCGAGCGGAACGGAACCGCAGCGAACCGTCGCCAGCCCTTGAGCCCGCACGTGCGACGGCGCAGCGATGGCTGTTGCGGCCGCTATGCCGGTAAGAAACGAGCGTCGTCGCATGGCGGCCAGCATCCGACGACGACAGACGTGAACCCTTGAATAATCGTCCATCACGAGGATCCGCCCAGCGCCGCGACCTCGGCTTTGACCACGGCTGCAATGCGCGCCGCAGCGTCCTCGCCTTGGCGCAGCTCTTCCCACCGCTCGGGGCCGATCGGATGGCCAAAACGCACGACGACCGAATGCGGTCGCGGAAAGCGCCGCTGCGCGGGCCATGCAGCAAACGTGCCCTCGATGCGAACCGGAACGATCGGGACCGGAGCGCGTAGCATGAGCGCGCCGATACCCGGGAGGAAGGGGCGAAGCAGACCGTCCGTGGTTCGCCAGCCTTCGGGAAACCACACCAGGATTCGGCCGTGCTCGAGGGCTTGCGCGCTCAGCGTGAGTCCCGTGCGCGCTCCGCCCACCGGGTCGATCGGCAAGACCCGCGCGAGCCGGCTGAAGAGCCGGCTCACGGGGTTTGAAAACATGACGTAGACGGAGCCGGTCCATACGACCTGATCGAGCATCGACCACGGCAGCGCAGCGTTCAGTACCGGCGCATCCAGATAGCTCGCATGGTTGGGAGCGAGAACGTACGGGCCGTGCTGCGGCAGCAACTCCCTTCCTTCGGCGCGTACCCGAAAGAAGGACCGCATGAGAAAGCGCGTCATCGCCTGACCGGCGTACCATACGGCGCGCTCCCACCGGCTCGGCTGCTCGAGCGAGGACGCGGCGGCAGCGGCGTCTGCAACCATCGGAGCGGCCGCTCGAGCCGCCGCGATCAGATCGCGGAACGTTCCGACGCCTTCGACTGCGGCTTCGTCGAGGCTGATCCCCACCTCGCGTTCGAGATCCACGGTCAGCTCGATCCACCCGAGCGAGTCGATGCCGAGATCGAGCTGTGGGCTCATCTCGAGCGATAGCTGCGTCTGCGGGAAACGGTTCTGCAGCCACGCCCAGACCCGAGCGGCGACGGAGTCGGCAAGGAGCGCGCGATCGGCGGGCGAGAGTTCGCGTGACGGCGCGAATTCGGCTTCGCCGCGCCGGCGTGCCGCACGATAGAGCGCGGGAAGCCGGTAGCGCTGGAGCTTCCCGAGTTGCGTGCGCGGCAAGGGCCCGTCCGTGATGGCGACCCCGGCGAGCTGCATGTACCGCGGCAGGACGTTGCCGCGTTCGCGGAGCGCGTTGCGAATCGTGCGCTCATCGTCGAGCACGCCGGCACGCAGTACGTGCGTAGCCGGCACGACGAGCGCGACCAGTTTGCCGCCCTCGATCATGACGGCCATCTCGCCGACGACGGGGTTCGTCGCGTAGGCTGCCTCCAGCGTTTCGGGATTCAGCTTCTCGCCACCAGGCAGGACGAGGGTCTCGCCGGTCCGTCCGAGGACGTAGAGGTAGTCATCGGTGTCGAGCCGGCCACGATCGCCGGTGCGGAACCAGCCGTCCGCCGTGAACGCGAGCGCCGTTGCCGCCGCGTCACCGCGATAGCCGGCAAAGACGTTCGGGCCACGCACCTCGATCTCGCCGGCGCCGTCCGCCTCGGCGCGCGCAATGCGAACCTCGACGCCGAGCATCGGCTGCCCCACACTTCCGATTCGAAAACGACCGGGGCGATTGAACGTCACGAGCGGAGCGGCCTCGGTGAGTCCGTAGCCGACGAAGACCACATAGCCGAGCGCAGCCAACGCTTCTTCCGTCGCCTCATCGAGCGCGGCACCGCCGCAGGCCAGGCGATAGAGCGCAGGTGCGACGCTTCGCCGGATACCGCCGAAGATGCAACGCCCGAAGCCGTACCGGCCCTGGTGCACCGCGGCGACCGAGTGTCCCAGTGCTCGATCGAAGATCCCGGCAACGAGCGGGCCGCGCGTCTTCACGCTGCCTACGATCGTGGCGCGGAACGCGTCGTAGAGCCGGGGCACGCCGACGAGCGTGTTCACCCCGGTGACTCTCAACGCTCGGGCGAGCTCCGGACCACTGATCCCGCCGGGAAGAACGACCGTGCCCCCGACGCTGAGCGGCAACAGCAGCCCCACGACCAACGGAAAGATGTGGTGGAGCGGGAGCGGCAGTAGCGCGCGCACCTCGTGGTCCACGATACGTTCGGCCACGAGCCCGCGCAGGTTGGCCAGCACGTTGGCGTCGCTCAGCGGCACGGCCTTGGGCGTCCCGGTCGTGCCGGCGGTCTGCATGAGCAGCGCCATGTGCGGGTTCGCCGGGATCGCAACGCTTCGCTCGTAGCGGCGTTGCGTGAGGGCGAGCGATTCGTGAGAAACGCCCTCGGCGACAAACACGATCCGGCAGCCGTTGGCCACGATCGATGCGTTGCGGTCGGCCTCAGCCTGCCTGATGTCGAGCGGCATGACGCTCGCGCCGGCGGCGAGGATACCGAGAAACGTTCCGATCCAGGCGGCGCTGTTCGGCGCAACGATTCCGACCGGCTCTCGGGGCTCAACGCCGCTCGCGCGCAGTTCTTGCGCAAGGTCATGGGCGCTCGCGACGAGCTGCGCAAACGACACCGTGGCGAGTTCGCTCGGGCCGACTTCGAGGACCGCGGGAGCGTCGCCATAGGCCGCGAGCCGCGACACCAGCGCCTCGAGCGTCTCCGCCTGCGCGGGGCTGAGGTCCACGATTAGCGCAGTCCGCGTCGCCGGTTATCGCGCTTCGGGGTTGTCCTGTAACGTCGCGCGATGTTCGTTGCAGCGTTCCAGCAAGAGGAGATCGTCTGCCCAGGGACCCTCGGCTCGGCAACCGCAAGCCCAGTTCGCACGAACCCATTCTCCGCCGGAGATGGACTGAAGTCGCGCTACCTTGGACATGGCCGAATTGATCTCGGTGATATGGTACCCAGGCGTTCCTATCATGCATCCCACCCCCCGGCTGTCGTTGCCCTACGAGCGTCGCGGCCGGCTGTGAAGAATCGGTGAACCCGATGGTCATGACCGCCCTCATCGCCGTCGCGATACTCGCCCCTGTCACACGGGAAAGCCCTTGGAGCATAAGCGGCTTTAGCCGTAGCTACGACGAACGTACGGTAGCGTACGAAGGTACGTTTGGAGACCGCGCCTCCGAATACCCATAAAATAGAGGTAGCATACAAACGTATCCCGTGGTAGACTATGCTCCGGAAACGGGCCGCCTTACCAGTACGCTACTATGGGGTGCTTGGTCTTGGTTTCTTCGAATGACACTTTTGAATTCGTGTTGTCGACAGTTGAGAGTCCGAGGATCGACGCCGGTCATTGGCGGCTTCAACCGTCAGTTGAAGCAACGTTTCTAGGCCTTGAACCGACTCTACAGCGGCACGACGAGACGTTCTATCGATGATGAAGCCGTCGGTCCATGGTTCATCACCATCTCGTCGTAGCGAAGACTTCAGCGTTGAGTCACGTGTTCTTTACCCCAGTCGGGATCGGACTCACCGTTCTCCCGCCAATCTTCCTGCAGAGAATCGAGCGACGATTCGTATCTTCATCATCGATGCGAATCTCAACATCTTAAGCGGATCTATCCTGCAGGCCACACTGCCGCAGGGATTGCGGCCGATCATCCTTCTCTTAGTCGAGCAATGCCGGGTCAACGCAACAGGCTCGGCCGCGATGTCGTTTTGCCAAGAGCGTATCGTCCGCGTGGTGCCGATGCTGGGGACTCCCACGACGTATGTGGTCTCGGTCGAGCGTTATCTGCCGTACGCGAATCTCCTCAGCTCCCTCCAGCGCTATCGGCTCTCTCCGCGCGAGCTAGACGTTCTGATGCTCGCACTCGACGGGAAGACGGCGTCTGAGACCGCGGAATGCCTCGACATCGCGATTTCGACCGCCTCCGATCACCTCAATCGGCTCCTGTCGAAAACCGGAGCCCGGAACAAGAGCAACCTCATCGCTAAGGTCCTCGGGTGGGCTCCCTATCGTCAATCAGAGTAACTCGAAATCGAAGGTAGTGCGCTGGAAGCACCGGCCTCAATACGCACGACGACGAATTGCAAGCTGGTGATTTGCTGATCGCATTTACGGACGGGCTGATCGAAATGACGTGCGACATCGAAGAAGGCGAGTGCCGGATCGCGCGCGCTCTTGCGAACCCGGCGTTTGCAACGGCAGCGACGCCTGCTGCACTGCTTTTGGCAGCACTCGTCAGGACCCGCCCGCGCGACGACATCGCGATCTTGACGATGCGCGTCGGGCGATAGTTCCGGTTCGGCATCGGCGAAGGCGGCCACGAGCCCTGGGCTGAAGCCGGCCTCCCTTCGTCCCAGCCGCCGATCAGATCGCGGCGTTGCGCTCACGGCGCGCGGGCCGGACCTTCGATCTTCTGCTGCTCAACGCCGGGGTCACGAACGACGACGCAACGACGTCAGGGTTGGCGCAGGCCGGCGCGCGCGAGCCGCGGCAGCACTTCGTCGCGAAAATACGGAAACTCGTCGAGGTAGTTGACGAAACCCAGCGCCACGCCGGTGAATCCGACGCGCGCCATCTCGGCGAGATCGGCGGCGACCGTGTCGGGATCCCCGATGAGCGGCCAACCGCCGTAGCCGGCGGCGAAGCGCGTGCGAATGCGCTGGTATTGCTCGAGCCGCTGCGGGCTCGGCGGCGTCTTGGTACCGATGCCGACCATGCGATCGACCGCCTCCCAGTCGGCTTGCTCGTCGGCGAAATAATGCCAATAGTCTTCCGCTTCGCGCTTGGTCGGGCGGCAGACGACGATCCCGATCCCGAACACGCCGAACTCGTCCTTGCCCGACGCCCGAGCGCGGTTCAAGACGTCGCCGATGACGTCGGATGCCTCGCCGATCCGGCTGCGAATTCCGATGAACAGATGATCGCAGTGTTCGATCGCAAACGTCATGCCGACCGCCGAGCTGCCGGCGTTCATCACGACGGGCCGGGTGTGGCCGTAGGGCTTCGGTCCGCCGATGACGCCGCGCAAGTTGAAGAACTCGCCGGAAACGTCGAACGGTTCGGTGTGTTCCCACAGCCCTTTGACGACGGCCAACCACTCTTTGCCGTAGGCGTAGCGCAGATCGTGTTCGCGTTGCTGCGCGCCGAACATGTCGAACTCGTCTTGATTCCAGCCGCACACGACGTTGAGGCCGAAGCGGCCCGCGCTCACATGGTCGACGGTAACGAATTGTTTGGCGGCAAAGACCGGATGGATGAGCGGTGTGTGGACGGTGCCGAACACGGTGATCGTCTTCGTTGCGGCCAGCAAGCCACCGGCCCAGGTGATCGTTTCGAAGCCCTCACCTTCGAAGTCCGTTGCGCCGCCGTACCCTTTCCAGCGCCCGACCGGCAGGATGAACTCCATGCCGGCTGCATCCAGCATCCGCGCGAGAGCAAGGTTGTCTGCCCACGATCCCGACCAGCGTTCGGGAACTTTGGTCGCGGCGAGCCCTGAGGACAGGTTCGGACCGAAGATGCCGAGCTTGAGCGCGTTGCGGCTATAGAACTCGTTGCGTGACGGCTGCGCGCTTACCCGCATCAGGGAAGCGGCTCGCCGCCAGGACGGCTGACCCCGACGAACGCGCGCCGTTCCGGCATCCAGCGGACCATGAGCACCGCGTTCGGACCGAGACCGCGTTGCGATCCGTCGCGAAAATCGTACTCACCGTTCGCGCCATAGTAGCC
>Ga0181536_10002261_pt1 | contig 21919 bp, 17 predicted proteins | sample PEATcosm2014_Bin_41_FD_121105 | JGI IMG/M metagenome (GOLD analysis project Ga0181536, IMG submission 121105) | Peatland microbial communities from MTU Mesocosm Facility, Houghton, MI, USA - PEATcosm2014_Bin17_60_metaG | ecosystem: Environmental > Terrestrial > Soil > Wetlands > Peat | place...
GGACATAGTAACTCCATGAATTGGAAAGTTGGGAGCAGGGGCGGCAGGCGAGCCGTCCCCACGCGAGCTGAGACGGACGTTCACAGAACTTACAGGTTACCACGCGGGCCAATTATTGTCAATAGCCAACTAGTAAACCAACACCTTTAGCCAATTCGTGCCGGGTTGGTAGGGGCGGTTCGCGATCCGCCCCTACGGACGAAACATCGCCTCGCCCCTACCGTTGTTCCCAGGGGCCATCGTCCCACGAAACGATGTCTGCAATTTCATCCGGGGTGTCCCCTTGACGCGCCGGGTTTTCGCGATCGGAGGGCCATCTCAACGGATTGTTGCAAATGTACTCACGAATCCGATTCAATTCCCGTTCGTTGCGAATAATGTGTTCGTGGTAATTCGGCTGCCACACAGGTCTGCCGGGGGTCGCCCGTATCTTGTTGATCGCTTTCTTGCTGAGAGACTTGATCTGCCCCAGGATCGCACCAATGGATCCCGGCGCGGGGCCCTTTGGGCGTCCGGTGGGGCCGATGCGCCGCGTGGGGGCGAGGCACCGCCTCGCCCCTACGGAGGTGATTTCAATGATTCCGTGAAAATGGTTGGGCATGACGATGAACGCGTCCAAGCGTATTTCCGGCCGGATTCGCTCCGACGCGTACCATTGTGTATGAACAATATCGCCCAGCGCGTTCCTGCGCATTTGTCCCTCGATCACTTCGCCGAACAGCATTGCCCGCCGATCGGCACAGGCAGTCACGAAATATTGTCCGGGACTGGCATAGTCGTATTCTCTCAAACGGACCGAACGCCGATGATGCATTTTCGGGTTGAATTCCATGACGCGTTGCTGTGCCCCTACCCCCCAACCGCGACGACCGTGGTAGGGGCGAGGCGGCGCCTCGCCCCCACCATTCGTACGTGCGAGGCGCCGGGAGAAACGAGAAGAAACGGTACGTTTTTCCCGCACCTCAGGCCGGGTTCCTCTCACAGCGTCAGCCAACCGCGAAGGCCGCCCACCGGAAGGAACCTGCCCACCGCCACATAGAGCACAGCCCCTCGGACCGTGACAAGGGCGAGATGAATAACCAGCCAGGCGACAGCCCCGGACAGGAGGACCTCAGCCCAACTTCCCTCCGTCTTGAACGCCGCCTTGACCGTGTAACTATGGAGCTGTTGAAAGTGGAGCACGGAGCCTTTCGGTAGCGGCGGAATTGAACTCCGCCACTGCTGGTAGCGTGCCATCAAGGCAGACTTTGAGGTGCCAGAGACACGCACACCTGCGACTGACGTTCCGTCAGGCATCTCCACGGTTGCGAGTCCCTCGCTTGGAATCGAAGCTTGCCCCTAGCTGCACCAGTTACGGGCCGCGCTGTCATCCTCGGTCGAGAGGATGTCCTCCTCTCTGAACGTCATAGTCTGCTTGTTAGTTTTCCTAGAGCGAAGCCGGTCCCCAATATGCGTCAGAGGATTTCGCCACGGGTCGTCAGGAATCAAAAATCCTGGTGCCCAAACGCCCGCGACGGGATAGGTCTTGCCGTCATCGCACACGATCAAACTTCGTTGCTCATCGGTAACGCTGCGAGGGTGCTCCTCAATATAGATCAGCCACAAGGTCACAAAAAGAACCAGCCCGTAAAGGGGGATCAAGATTACCCGCAGAAGCCGATACCACCATTTGCTCTCAAGGCCCTTGGCGTGCTCACTGATTGGCGTGCCCTCCATCGCCGCCTCCAACCGTCGCGATATGGTACCGCAAAGAAAACTAACGGACAATCCCTGTCAAACGATGCCTCGCCGCAATCACCGCTTGCGTGAATTTCGCTTTTGAGCCATGTGAACCCTTGGAGTACGGTCCACGTAAAACTCTCGGTAATAAACTGCCTCATCGACTCTCTTCTCGTTTCTCCTTTGAGCCTCGCACCGTGCTTCAAATAGCCGCATATTTCGATCCGAGACGTATCTGCCTTGGCGTGAATCACGCGGGAATTCGTAGATGCCCCAGATGGTTTCGGTAGCGCGTTCGTTCGAGTCCCCTAGCTCGTTGCCATCCGTATCGCTCATGCCCATCTTATAGACCCTCCTTTTGAAATCCTCCCTTAAAAGCAAAAAAAGCCCACGTCACAAGATCGGTTAATCAAAACTCACCGCCCTTGTTTCGTGGGCTTAATCCACTTCCTCTCTAGCGAGAGGCTGAACTAATTTCCCACAACCACAATAAGGTGCCGGTGACGTTCTGTCAAGGGCCTGATTCAACGCATTGTGTCGGTTGGAGGGCGTCGCAGCCGCGCCATCGCGGGTTCTATAAAAGCGGGTAGGGCAGAGTCCCTGGTGTTGGGACTCTGCGGCTGTTCCGTGTCGGGTTTTGGTCGGTAGCATTAATCACAAGGGAATTATTCGAAATCAAGAGCCGGGACGGCGACTCTGCGCTTCCCCCTACCCGTGCTGTAGGGGCGAGGCGGTGCCTCGCCTGTCCCGGCGAAACTCCGCCTGGATTCCTAATTACCCCGGGCACCACGGGCGCGAGGGCGAGGCACTGCCTCGCCCCTACGGGCGAAACTCCGCCTGGATTCCTAATTACCCCGGGCACCACGGGCGCGAGGGCGAGGCACCGCCTCGCCCCTACGGGCGAAACTCCGCCTGGATTCCTAACTACCCCGGGCACCACGGGCGCGAGGGCGAGGCACCGCCTCGCCCCTACCATTGTTCCGCCCGTTGCAATTCTGCCGCGAGAAAGTGTATAAACCTACGGGGCGTATTGGTAATGACACCATCAACCGAGCCGGTTCGCTTGCGCGGCATGACCTGGAATCATAGCCGCGGGTACACCCCCATGGTGGCCACCGCGCAACGCTATTGCGAACTGCACTTGACCGCCGACATCACGTGGGAAAAGCGGTCCCTACAGGCATTTGCCGACCAGCCGCTTGAGCAATTGGCGGAACGTTACGACTTGCTGGTGATCGACCACCCCTGGGTTGGATTCGCGGCGCGAACCGGCTGGCTTCTTCCTCTGGATGAGCACCTGCCGGCGCCGTTTCTGGACGAGTTGACTGCGCAATCGGTGGGACCGTCAGCCCGGAGCTACCGCTTCGAAGGGCATCAATGGGCGCTTGCCATTGACACGGCGACTCCCGTGGCGTCCTGGCGTCCCGACTTGATTGCGTTGGGCGACCTGCCGCGCTCCTGGGCCGGCCTGCTGAAACTCGCGCGCGCGGGCAGGGTGCTGATGCCGGGCATTCCCGTAGACACGCTGATGAACTTCTTTATGGTCTGCTCGACTCTGGGAGAGGACGTCGCCCAGAGTGCGGAGCGCGTCGTGTCGGCGCAAGTTGGCGCGCAGGCGCTCAGCATGTTGCGGGAATTGGCTCAAGCCCTTGATCCGCTCTTCTTTGACCTTAATCCGATTCGCGTTTATGAAGCGATGACGGCGACGGACCGCTTCGCGTACTGTCCCTTCGCTTACGGCTACAACAACTACTCGAGAGATGGCTACGCGCGAAGGCCGCTCGAGTTTGGGGACCTGGTCGAAATCGACGGTCGGCCGTGCCGTACAACGCTGGGCGGGGCGGGACTGGCGATCTCCTCCCGGTGCGCGGGTGTTGAGGCTGCTCTCGATTACGCGGCCTTCGTGGCTGATCCGGTTTGCCAGCGCACGCTTTACTTCGAAAACGGAGGGCAGCCGGGACATCGCAGCTCCTGGACCGACGCACGCGTCAACGCGGCATGCCGCAACTTTTTCATCAATACTCTGCCCGCGCTCGATCGTGCGTTTCTGCGGCCTCGCTATCCCGGATATCTTCGCTTTCAGGATTGCGCCGGCGCCCCAATTCGCGATTACCTGCGCCAGGGAGGTGACGAGCGGACGCTGCTCGAGCGGCTGGATTCGCTTTACCGCGAGTCGCGGAAGGAGGGACAGCCATGCGGCCGCTCGATGGCCTGACGGTTCTCGAGTTTGCCCAATATATGGCCGCTCCCTCGGCGGGATTGCGACTTGCCGATCTGGGAGCGCGCGTCATCAAGATCGAGCGGCCCAAGAGCGGAGAAGGCGGCAGGCAAATCGCGATCAAGAACCTGTTCGTGGATGGGGATAGCCTGGTGTTTCACACCATCAACCGCAACAAAGAGAGTTTTTCCGCCGATTTGAAAGACCCGCAGGACTTGGCCACCGTCAAGCAGCTTATTGCCCGCGCCGACGTCCTGACCCACAATTTCCGGCCAGGGGTCATGAAAAAGATCGGGCTGGATTGGGAGTGCGTTCGTCAGATCAACCCCCGGCTCGTGTACGCCGAAGTCACGGGCTATGGAGGCGAAGGCCCTTGGAAAGACAAACCCGGGCAGGACCTGCTTCTACAGTCGCTATCAGGTTTGACCTGGCTAAGCGGCAACGCGGATCAAGGGCCGGTCCCGATGGGCTTGGCGGTTGTGGACATCCTTTGCGGCTCGCACCTGGTGCAGGGCATCCTGGCAGCGCTGATCCGGCGCGCCAAGAGCCAGAGGGGCGCGCTCGTGCAGGTGAGTCTGCTGGAGTCGATACTTGACTTCCAGTTTGAAGTCATCACCACACATTTGGCCGATGGCGGGCGGTTACCGCAGCGGAGCAAGAGATTCAACGCGCACGCATATCTTGCGGCGCCCTATGGAATTTACCCGACCGAGGACGGTTACCTGGCTCTGGCGATGGGCGACTTGATCAAAATCGCCCGGCTGATCGGATGCACCTCAATCGAGGCGTATCGAGACCCGGCGACGTGGTTCACCTGCCGTGACGAAATTCAGCAGATGCTTGCGGAAAAGTTGGCCACACGTCCGACCGAGAAGTGGCTCGCGGTTTTACAAGGGGCAGGCGTGTGGTGCTCGGATGTGTTTGACTATGCCACACTGATTGCGCATGAGACGTGGAAGGTTCTCGAAATGGACCAGATCGTCCGGCGCGAGGGAGTGGAAATCCACACCACGCGCTGCCCGATCCGTATCGACAACGAGATTCTCTTCAGTCCCAAAGCCGCCCCGCGGGTTGGCGAGGACAATCAATCAATTCAAGAGGCACTCATCCATGCCTGAGAACACGCCGCTGGAAAAACACCAGCAGATTAAAGTGTGGAATGCCGAGGACTGGCTGTACGAGGAGTTTGAGATCGGCCGGAAAGACCGCTCGATACGCCGGACGATCTCCGAGGGCGAGGCGATGCTCTTCAATAGCCTCGTGTTGGACATGCACCCGTACGTGGGCGACGAAATCTTCGCCAAGGAAGAAGGTATTTTCGGCCGGCGGCTGGTGGCGGGCTCGATGGTGTTCAGTTACGGGCTGGGGCTGATGGCGCACAACAATGTCAACACCTTCAGCTACGGATACGACAAGCTCCGGTTTATCAAGCCCGTGTTTATTGGTGACACGATTTACACGATTCGCACCAACTTGTCGAAGGAGCCAAAATACCAGGAGATGGGCTTGGTGCGTGTGAGCTACGAGGTATTCAAGAACGAAGGCGTCCTGGTTCTCTATTGCGAGCACTTGCAGACCGTGAAGTACCGGCATCCGGAGAATTTTTAGGATCAGGTGTTGAAGAAGTGATGTAGCACGGGCCGTACCCCCTCACCCGTCCGTCGGCTGACGGACACCCTCTCCCCCAAGGAGGCGAGGGCGTAAACTCCGGTTATTCCTATGGCAGACACAACAGCGCCGCTCGAGGGGATTCTGGTTATCGACCTGAGCCAGTTCCTCTCCGGGCCTTGCGCCAGCCTTCGCCTGGCAGACCTGGGTGCGCGTGTGATTAAAGTCGAGAAGCCGGTCGAGGGCGACCTGTGCCGGCAACTCTACGTTTCGGACGTGGTCCTGGATGGGGAGTCCACGGTTTTCCACGCGATTAACCGCAACAAAGAGAGCTTTGTTGCCGACCTCAAGACACCCGAGGGTCTCGCGCAAGTGAGAAGGCTGATCCGCCGGGCAGATGTCGTCATGCACAATTTTCGCCCAGGCGTGGCGGAGAGGCTGGAGTTAGGCTACGAGAGCGTCCAGCCATTGAACCCGCAGGTGGTGTACGGGCGGATCAGCGGCTACGGGCAAGAAGGTCCGTGGCGCGACCTGCCTGGGCAGGACCTGCTGCTACAATCCTTGTCGGGTCTTACCTGGCTGAGCGGCGACGCGGGTCAGGGGCCGGTGCCGATGGGACTGGCCATCGCTGATATACTCTGCGGCATGCATCTGGCACAGGGTATTCTGGCCTGCCTGGTTCGCCGTTCGATTACCGGCCGGGGCGGACGGGTGGACGTCAGCTTGCTCGAATCGCTGCTTGATTTCCAGTTCGAAACGATTACGACCTATTTTCACGACGGCGGCCAGCCCACCCAGCGGACCGCTTCGAACAATGCCCACGCCTACCTTGGCGCGCCGTACGGCATTTATCGCACGCGCGACGGATACCTCGCGCTGGCGATGGGAAGCGTCACGCAACTGGGCGACTTGCTCGGCTGTCGGCCGCTGCGCGATTTTCAGGATCCCGCCACGTGGTTCACGGAACGCGACCGCATCAAAGCCATCCTCGCACAGCACCTTGAGAGCGGCACAACGGCCCAGTGGCTCGCCATGCTCGAACCCGCCGATATCTGGTGCGCCGACGTATTGGATTGGAAGCGCCTGTTCCAGCACGACGGCTTCAAAGCACTTGGGATGTTGCAGACGGTTCGCCGCGCTAACGGAACGACTTACCAGACCACTCGCTGCCCGGTTCGCATCGACGGCCAGCGGCTTTATTCGGAGAAGGGCTCGCCCGACCTCGGCGAAGACACTGAACGGGTTGCCAGAGAGTTCCTGAACGAAAATGATTTTCCTCCTTGATGATTGGGAAGACAGGAGAGGAACGGAGCGGACGCAATGAGTGACGCGATTCCCATCATTGACACGCATCAGCACCTGATCTACCCGGAAAGATACTCTTACTCCTGGACCGCGGGCCTTCCCCAGTTGGCCGGGAAGGGGTTTCGGTATGATGATTACCTGATGGCGATCGAGGGGACTGGAGTAAGGCGGACCATTTTCATGGAGTCGGGCGCCGACGACCCGCACTGGCAGGAGGAAACTCGCTTCGTACACACGCTCGCGGGCACGCCCGGGTCGCTGATCGCGGGGATCATCGCCAAGTGCCGGCCGGAAGAAGAGCGAGGCTTCGAAGCCTACGTCGAGTCGGTCCTATCGCCGAAACTCGTGGGCTTCCGGAGGATCCTTCATACCGAACCGGATGAGTTGTCCGAGCGGACATGTTTTAGCTCGAACGTCCGCTTGCTCGAAAAATATGAACTGACCTTCGATATCTGCGTCCTCGCAAGGCAGCTTCCCCTGGCGACCAAGTTGGCCGCGAAGTGTCCCAACGTGCAGTTCGTCCTGGACCACTGCGGCGTGCCGGACGTCGCTTCCGGCGAGATCGACTCTTGGCGCCGGAGCATCACCGAGATTGCAAAACTCCCCAATGTGGCCTGCAAGATATCGGGTGTGCTTGCTTATTGTGCGCCGGGTCAGGCGACCCTGGAAGCCGTGCGGCCTTACGTGGAGCACTGCCTGGAGCAGTTTGGCTTACACCGCACAGTGTGGGGAAGCGACTGGCCGGTTTGCACGATCACCAGCGACTTGCGCACCTGGGTGAATGTAACCCAACAGCTTATCGCCGCGGCCGGCGAAAGCAACCAGCGCCAGCTTCTGCACGGCAATGCGATTCGCATCTACGGTCTGGATGAATCCATTGCCTGAGAATGTATGAAAGGTGAATAAACATGCAAAGGAGCACAAACTGCCTGGCGAAACTCGAGCGCATGAAGAAAACGCTGCGCCATCAGGAGCCGGATCGCGTGCCGATCAGCGATTTCTTCTGGGGAAGCTTCCTCGCCCGTTGGCGTGAAGAACTCGGGCTCGAGCCGGACACCGATATTTACCGGCACTACGACCTCGATTGGATGCAGTTCAATCCCAACCTGGATCCCCACATCAAGCCCTTTGAAATCGTTATCGAAAACGACGAAGAAGTCGTCGTCCGCACCGGCTTCGAAGCGCTCATCCGGAAAAAGTTGGCGTACCCCATGCCGGATTTCCTGAGTTTTGAAACCGACACCGTCGAAAAGATGGAGGCTTTCGAGTTCGACGACCCGTGGGACGAACGCCGCTACTTCCGCGGAGGTGACGACCAGATCAACGGAGTGGGCGACGGCTTTGTGCGCAATTTGGCGCCCTATGTGGATCGTCTAAAGTCCTCCTGGCCGGACTTTGCCATTTTTGGCGGAGTTTGCGAGGCGCACGAAATGCTCTGGCGCATTATCGGTTCGGAAAACGTCATGCTTTGGATCGGCCTGTACCCTGAAGAAATCGGAAAGTTCGTGGAGCGGATCAACGCCTTCAACCTGGAGATCGCGAAGGCGCAGATCAAAGCGGCCGGCGGCTTGCTTGACGGCATGGTGGTCTGGGGCGACGTGGCGTACAAGAATGGCATGTTCTTCTCGCCTGCTTATTGGCGGAAATACTTCAAGCCGGGAGTGAAAGCACTGGTTGAGGAGTGCCACGCGCACGACTTGCCGGTGATCTATCACGGATGCGGCAATGCCTCCAGCATCTACGAGGACTTCATTGAAATCGGCATCAACGCCTACAATCCGCTCGAGGCCAAGGCGGGCCTGGATGTGGTCGAATTGCGGCGCCGCTTCGGCCATCGTATGGGCTTTTGCGGCAACATGGACGTCATGCTGTGGGCGGCCGGGGACTGCAACGAGTTGAAACGGGCGGTGCTGACGAAGCTCAATGCGGCGAAAGGCGGGGGTTTCATCTTTCAGTCCGATCATTCCGTCCCCAGCAGCGTTCCAGGCAAGAGCTATGATTACGTGGTCAAGCTGGTTCGAGAATATGGAAAATACCCGCTGCAATTGGGCGAATACGACATTCCCGGCCTCGCCTAGTGAGCCTCGTATAACAGGGTGACAGATGGAGGACCCCCTCACCCGGCTCGCTACGCTTGCCACCCTCGCCCCCTTGGGGGAGAGGGCTAATGACTGAAATCCTGGCCCTCGCCCCCTTGGGGGAGAGGGTGTCGGTCAGCCGACGGACGGGTGAGGGGGTTCATAATTCACTCCATTTTGCGAGACTCAGTAGGCAGGCGTGTATAGCCGCACTTCCACAACGGAGACTCCCACCGTGTTGATCCAAACTCGACGTGAGTGCTTGAAAAGCATGGCCACCGCTGCCTGGGTGGCGGGCAGTAGCGCTTTGCTGTCCTCGCTGGCGGACACGGGATGTTCCAATCGGCGTCCTATGCCGAGCACGGCGGCAATTGTGGACGATCCCCGAACGCGCTGGTACCGGGATGCCAAGTTTGGGATGTTCATGCACTGGGGCGCCTATTCTGTCGCGGGCGTGGAAGCCTCGTGGCCGATCATGAAGCCGGAGTTGTTCCCCCACTCGAGACTGATCAGTGAGAGGGAGTACGTTGAGCTTCCCCGGCGCTTCAATCCCACCCGGTACGACCCCCGCGCGTGGGTGCAAATGGCCAAACAAGCAGGCATGCGATACATGGTCATCACCACCAAGCACCACGACGGTTTCTGCATGTTCGACGCCCCCGGGACCGACTACAAGATTACCAACACGCCGTACGGCAAGGATGTAGTGGCGCTTCTGGCCGCGGCCTGTCACGAGCAGCAGATGCCGTTAGGGTTCTACTACTCTCCTCCCGACATGCATCACCCCGGTTATCGCGACACCAGCAAGCCGGCGCGCGAAAACTGGTATGGAGAACCCTCTCGGCCGCAATGGCCTTCCTACCTGGACTACATAGAATCGCATCTGCGCACGCTGCTGACGAACTACGGACCCGTCGCCGTCATCTGGTTCGACGGTCTTTTCGGAGTCGGCAAGTACAATCCCCCGCGCTTTCATAAGCTCATCCACGATTTGAGCCCCAATACCTTGGTCAACGACCGCCTGGGGCCGGGGGGAGACTTCGTCACGCCCGAGCAGTTTTTCCCCGAAGGCATCCCCATCAAGGCCTCCAAGGAGCCGCCGGACATTACTCCCGGCACGTTCAACGCGATCATCGGGCTGTCGAAGATCCTGCCGCAGAAATGGTTCGTCGGTTTGATCCAGTGGCTTGCCAAGAGCAGGTATCCGACGTCAACGCACCCGCTGCCTCAGGATTTCCAGTTGTGGGAAACCTGCATGACCATGAACGAGAGTTGGGGCTACAACCCCAACGACAAGAACTTCAAGTCGCCGGAGATATTGATTCGAACGCTCGTGGAAGTGGCAAGCCGCGGCGGGAACTTTCTCCTCAACGTGGGTCCGACTCCGGAAGGGACCTTTCCCGTCGAGGCGCAGCAGCGTCTCCAGCGCTGCGGCGAATGGATGTCGGCAAAGGGCGAATCCATTTACAAGACAACTTACGGTCCCGTGCAGAATTTGGCCATGGCCCGTACGACGGAGAAAGAAGGAACGGTTTATTTGCACCTCATGGATCGCGCCGGGTCGAGCCTGGACCTTCCTGGTATTGGCGGCAAAGTTGCGTCTGTCACTCTGCTTCCAGGCGGGGAAACTTGCGCGTTTCAGCAGTCCGGCGACCGTTTGCGGATTGACACGTCGGCAGTTCCGCCAAGTGCATATATTCCGGTGCTGGCCATCCGGACCGCGGGAAAAACTCACTCATAGGTTCCGAATTCCCGGATGGCGTCGAACATGGCGAAGACATTCTCGACGGGCGTCTCTTCGAGGATGTAATCGTGGCTGGCCCCGGCGACGTACCCGCCGCCGGTTTTCATGATCTCGAGAACCCTGTGCGTTTCCTGCCGGACGAACTCGGGTGTTCCCCGAATCAATACATGATGAGAATCAATCGCCCCATTAAAGAGGATTTTATCGCCAAAGGAACGCTTCAGCGTGGCCAGATCCATTCCGTCGCAGGAGGGCTGGACAGCGTGCAAGCCATCCAACCCCGCTTCGATCATGAGGGGAATCAGCGGGGCGTATCCGCCGCAACAGTGCATCATCACCTTCAAGCCGTAGGCGTGCCCTAATTCGGACAAGCGCTGGAGGTGGGGAAACATGAAGCGCCGGAACAGGCGGGGGCTCATCACCGGGCCGCGCTGGGTACCGAAATCGTTCCCGATAAAGAAGATGTCGAGGGCGGAGGCTGCGGCGTCGAAGATTCGCTGGCTGACACCGGCGTAGAAATCTACAAGGTGTTGCAAAACGGCATCCACCAGTTCTGGCTCATCGTACATCTTCAGAAAAAGCACATCCATGCCCAGCAAGTCCACCGCATCGTGGAAGAAGGGCGACCAATCCCCTCCCAGAATGGCATACTGCGCCTGGAATTTCTCAGCCTCGTACCGGACGCTTGAAACATCCATCCAGGCTGGATCCGGCCAGGGATAAGCGTAGACTTGCTCCCTCGTCGCCTTCGCCAGAGGATGGCCCATGGGTTGGCCGTACCCCAAGCCTTCTCGCTCGATGCCAAAGATTGTGCGCGACGTCGCGCCGGATGAAAGGGAAAACTCCGGCCCCGCATAGACGGCATAGACCCGGCGAAAGTCATCACCCAGTCGCGCGCGCAGCCCTTCGTCATCGAGTCCGGAGACCCGTTTCGCCTTTTCCCAAAACTCCGGCGACGCCCCGCACCAGGCCGGGACACGATCGGGTTGGTGATGTTCAAAGGCCTCCATGACTCTCTCTCGGGATGTCATTGTGCGTAAGTTCCTCTGTACGATGCGGGGTTCACGGATTGAATTGTATCTCAAGTCTGTCGACTTGCACCGCCCGGAGTTAATCGTGGGCGGCGCCGAGCAGGCGCTCGTAAGCCTTGCGGTAGTCGGGATCGAGAGGGTTGAGTTGGTAGGCGGCGCGGTATTGTTGCAGGGCCTCCTGGCTGTTGCGTTTGCGCTCCAGGGCGTAGCCGAGAAGGTAATGGGCGCCCGCGTCGTTTGGGTTGAGGCGGAGCGCCTGGCGGTATTCGGCGATCTCCCCATTCGAGTCGCCTTGTTTTCCGAGTGCGTAGCCGAGGTTAGCGTGCGCAAGAACGTTATTCGGATCCAAGCCCAGCGCTTCGCGTTGTTCAGCGATATCCGCCTGCCAATCGCCCTTTTCTCCCAGTGCTGCGCCGAGGTAGATGTGTGCATTTGAATTTGCCGGGTTCAAGCGCTGAGCCTCGCGCTCCTCTGCGATTTCGCCGTCCCAATCCCTCTTGCTCCCGAGCGTCGCCCCGAGCGTAGCGTGGGCGTCGTCATCCTTCGGGTTCAGTCGCAGTGCTTCCCGGTATTCCGCGATCGCGGCATCCCAGTCGCCCTTCTGCTTGAGCGCTGCGCCAAGGTAGAGGCACGCCGATTCGTATTGGGGATTCAGGCGGAGCGTGGCTTTGTATTCGGCGATTGCCCCATCCCAATCGCTCTTATAGGCGAGCGCCACGCCCCGCGCGAAGTGGGCAATGGCATTGTTGGGGTTGATTTCGAGTGCCCTGTCAAACTGCACCTTGGCTTCATCGATTCGGTTCTTGCTCGCCAGGGCGAGACCCAGTTGGGTGCGGAGGGCATCAGACTCGTAAGTGCGTAAACCATCTTCCAGCGTTTGAATCGCCTCGTCACGCCGTCCTGCTGCGAGAAGGGTCCGGCCGAGGTTGTAGTAAATGGCGTGATACTGAGGGTTAAGTTCAAGCGCCTTCTCAAACTCGGGGATGGCCTCCGCATATCTGCCGCTCTTCTGTAGCGCGGTACCCAGGTTGTTGTGAACGCGAGCGTCGTCCGGATTTGTCAAAAGCAGTTCTCGCCACTCCGCGATAGCCGCCTCGTACTGGCCCTTCTCTCCCAACTCTGCTGCGAAGTCGAATTTCTTGTACATGTCCACCGCAGGCGTGCTGATCGCCAACATACCGTCGTACGGAATGTTCACGAACTCGGGGAGATTGACGGCGCGGTTGGCGGCTGTAGCTTTCTCAATCAGGATGGCAGGGCTATCGTTGCCTTGCTCGTCGAGATGGGTCAGATACATTTGGGTGTAGGGCGAGCGCGCCTTCGAAGAAAACACCAGCCATCGTCCATTGGGAGAAAAGCTGTGCCAGGAGTTCATGAGCGGCGTGTTCGAGCGCATGCGCCGCGCTTGCCCGCCCGCGGCCGGTACAATCCAAAGCTGGCTGTCGGGACGCATGAGTTGGGCGTTGCGGCACTTCACGAAGATGATCCAGCGCCCGTCCGGCGACACCTTCGGGAAAGTGTTGCTCATGCCGTTCGCGGAAGCGCCGGCAATCGCCTCCGCTTGGCCCCCCTTGCCTCCATTGAACGGAACGCGATAGAGGTCGTACTGAATCTGCACCTCGTTCGGATCGTTGGAGTAGGCCGCCATCTTGCCGTCGGATGGATACGCCTGCTTTGCTTCCGCCCGCGCGAATACCACGTAACTTCCGTCCGGGCTCCACACGCCGTCCGTCTGCACGTAGCGGGGATCGTCCGCGCCCGGCAGAGGTTCCCGCTGGCCGTTCTCCCGGCTGTACCAGGCCAGGACTCCCCGGGTCGGATAAAACACCTGGAGAAAGCGGTAGTCCTTGAAATTGACCACATAATAGTTGGCTTCGGGAGGCCGGTCTGCCGGGTTTACGGTGGTGAGCACATACTTCCCATCCGGAGAAACCTGTGACATGAATCCCACGCGATTCAGCCCCACTTGCCGGTCGTGAGAAGGATTCCACGTCACCATATCGCTGGCATTGATCGTCATCTGCGGTTTGATGGGGACGACGGCGTAAAGCCCCTTGTCGTTCTGTGGTCCGTCCATGTCCATTCCCATCGTTTTGCCATCGCGAGAGAAAGAATGACAGTTGGCGCAGACCACCATGTCCTTCAGAACTACGCGGCTTTGGATCTTGCCAATGTCGCGCAACCGCCATTCGATCAGCCGAATGGCAGCCGGCGCCAAAGGCTTAATAATGCCTTTCTCGGTTTCGGAAGGCATCAGGGGCACATCGCGATAAAAGATGGGCGCGCCGACAGGGTCCCTCGAGGTGAAGATGCTCACGCGGCCGCTTGACACCGCATGCCTGGAGTCCTGGCCACTGAACCCATTTACGGTGACCACCGCGGGGCCCGCCACGGAGTGTTGCTTGATGGCCTCCCAGACCCCTGCCTCGGGGCTCCAGGTGTGCGCTGCGGCCTGCTCCGACGTAAGCTTGGGCAGTTCATTCGTGGAAGATATGCAACGCGGGTCAATCTCCCCAGCCGTCATCCGCTCACCGGCGGACTGGACATGCATCCCCACCGAGCCGTCGGCGAAGGCGATGTCGATCCGCCAATGGGTAGCGCCCGGCGCGTCGTCGCGCCAGATGAAAGTTGGCGGGGTGATTTCAGGAGGGAATATCGAGCCGTCCAACGGATAGTCGATCGTGATTGAGGCCGGGTGTGCCGCAACAGGCTTTGGCAGGCCCTTCGCTTGGGCCGCCCGGCACTCTCCGAGGGTTGAAGCGGCCATGACGATGGCGCCCAGGATGAGGAAGGTGACACCGATCCGGCTTAGTGCGCCACCCTTGTGCTTCCCTCTCCCGGACGACAGTCCATCGGATTCGTACACCGCTGCACCTCGCACGGTCGGATTGGACCTTTCACATGCCATTTGAGTATGGAACGAACAAGCTCCAGCCTCCCGCATGCGTATTGTTTGGCTTCCTGCCCACCCCCAATTGTACACTCGATAGACTCTTTTGGAGCCGTTCTTTTCGCTGTAAACTACCCTCCGATGATCGAACGTATCCTGCTCTTCATCTCGCTGGGTGGACTCGCGTCCTCCGCGATCTACCTGTTTCTGGCGCTAATTGCCGCCATTCGCTTCCGCGGCACGTCTCCCGCAATAGCCTGCTTGAGTGACGGCGATCTGCCCTCTGTAACCGTCTTGAAGCCACTGTGCGGGATGGAACCACTCATGCAGCAGAGGTTGGAGAGCTTCTTTCGGCAGGATTACCCGAGCTTCGAGTTGATATTTGGCGCTCGGAATACGAGTGATCCGGTTCTGAAAATCGTGGAGGCGCTTCAACAGAAACATCCGCAGGTTCGAGCCGCAATTGTTCTTTCCGGAAAGCCTGCCTACCCAAATGCTAAAGTGCACGGCCTGGAAAAGATGATTGCGGCGGCCTCCTTTCCGTACCTGGTAATCACCGACAGCGATGTGCGCGTTGGCCCCGACTTCGTCAGACAGGTGGTCCGCCCGCTCGGCGACCCGAGCGTGGGCTTGGTTACGTGTATCTATCGTGGTGTGCCTTCCGGGGGCCTTTGGTCCCGGTTGGAAGCGCTGGGCATGTCTGTGGAAATGTCGGCGGGAGTGCTGGTAGCGGAATTACTCGAGGGCATGAGATTCGCCCTCGGGCCATGCATGGCCATACGCAAAGATCTTCTCGCTCGGCTCGGCGGGATCCGGGTGCTGGGTGCTTATTGTTCGGATGATTTCCTGCTTGGCCGGCTTACGCACGCGGCCGGAATGAAGGTGCTCCTTTCACGCTACATCATCGAACACGTGGCGGTGAACCGGTCCGCGCGAGCCTCACTGCTCCACCAAGTCCGCTGGATGAAAAGCACGCGATTCTCCCGTCCGCTGGGGCACGTTGGCGCTCTCATGACTTTTGCGATGCCTTTCGGCCTGCTTGGTTTGGCGGCAGGACTCGGCATGGGCAGTTGGATGCTGGGCTTCGGGCTTCTGAGCCTGGCGGTCATGAATCGTATGGTTCTTTCAATTGTCATGGGGTGGGGCGTGGTCCGCGACTCCGGCTCACTGCGATTTTGCTGGCTATACCCTGTGCGGGATCTCTTAGGGTTTTTCCTTTGGTGCGCCAGTTTTTGTGGTACCGAGATCGTGTGGCGAGACGAGCGTTACGAGCTCAGCGCGGGAGGCAAAATGACGCGGAAGTCTGACCTGAACCATTCGGCTCCCCAGCCGCCCGATGCGGTGGCGTAGGGGTCACCACTACCTTCGGTTGACATAAACGACCTTCCCTGAGCTTTGGGCCACGATGTATGGCGGTTGGGGAATCACTTGTTTCACCCGGGCAATCTGGTCCGGTGGTACGAAGAGGAATACGCGATCGCGCCCATTCCACAGGCGCACTAAATCTGCGTCGTCAACGAATATCGCCGGAGCGTCCGGGAATTGCGAGCCAAACCACATTGAGGTCGTCCTGCCGTTAACCAGGTAAATGCGCCTCCGGAGATAAAAGAGCAGAGACGAGCCATAGGCCTGATCGCCGTAGATCATGACCTTGTCGGTGGGGGCAGCCAGTCGTGCCAATACCTGCGCAATTGGCCGGGAAGAAAGAAAAGGTTCAAAACGGATGAGGGCCAGTTGTGCCGCCAGAAAAAGCAGGCCGGTAGCACAAGCGATGGCCCAAGTGGAGGCAAAGTTCTTTCCTCGAGCGCGCAGCCACAAAGCAAGGAGGGAGCCTGCGATAAGGGACACTGCGGCGAGCAGTGCCGGCAGGCGGAGGGCCGCAAAAGAATCCGTGGTGAGGTCGAAAAAGTGCGTCATCGCGAGCGTATTGTTGCCGACATTACGGTCAGCCATGACCGTCCCGATGTCGCTGATAAATGGCTTGCTTCGCGAGGCCCACAATCCCGCCATTAGAACGCCGCCCAGAGTCACGCCCAGGACGGCGTACACGACGCTCGGAATGAGGAGCCAGCGGCTCCTGGGATTTTCTTCTTCCTCCGCCGAGAGTGCTCCCGCCAAGAGAATCAGCAGAGGCAGATACGCAGGGAAGGTGTAATACTCCTGATTCGTGGAGAAGGCGAAGAAGAGGAGCACCACGCCTGCCCAAACCCAGCAGAGGAGCCGCGTCCGCGTGCGGAAGCTCAACCCGGCGGAAAATTCCGAATTGCGGTAGGGTTGGTGACTGACCGGCAGCTTGGCGTTTGCCTCTCGGGAGGTCCCGCGGCCTCTGCGGCGGAACATCAGCGCCAGGAACAGGCTCCAGGGGAAGAGCCACACCAGCGTCAAGCCCCAGTAGGCGAGCGCGGGGAGCTTGTTGTAATCCATCGGGTACCGTTTCCCGAGAAAGCGCAGGACGTGCTCGTTAACAAAATAGAGCCAGAAGAAACCCGGGTTTCGAATGCCCGCAAGGATGTGCCAGGGCGCCGCAATCAACATGAAAAGCCCTAAGCCGCCGGCAAAGCGAAACTCCTTCCAACGTCTCCACTCCCGGCTCCACAACAAGTATCCCGCCGCGCTTAAACCCACAAAAACAATGCCGATCAATCCCTTTGCAAGGACCGCGAGCGCCACGGAGACGTAGCCGGCGTACCAACGCCACGGACTCTTCCCGCGCGCTTCCAGGGCCGTCAGAAAGAAGTAAAGAGACGCCCCAATGCAGAGGCTTAACAGCGCTTCCGGGATGAAGATGCGAGTGAAGAGATAGAACCCGACCGAGGTGGCAACGAACAATCCCGCGTAAACGCCCGCCCGCCGGCCAAAGGCGTGCAGCGCCCAGACCGACGCCAGGATCACAGAGAGCAGGATTGCAAGAACGCTTGGCAGGCGAGTGGCGAATTCCGATACTCCGAAGGTCCGGTAGCTCAGCGCCGCCAGCCAGTACGGTAACGGCGCCTTCTCGAGATAACGGACACCATTCACATGTAAGGTAATGTAATCGCCACGAGCTAACATCTCGCGCGCGGCCTCGGCGTGAGTGGCATCCGCATCGTCCAGCAAGGCAGGCCGATATAGGCCGGGCGCGTAGATGAGCAGGAATATCAAGACTACCGCGCCCCACACGAACTGTCTGCACACGGAAGTCGAGGCGGGGCACTGTGGCGACGCCGGCTTGAATTCAATCTCAGGCATGCCAGGCTCAGGTTCGATCCCGTAAAGTATCGCACATTGTGCCGGCACGGGATTGAATTGATTGTGTTATGATGCCTCGAAGCCGCGGGGAGATCTGGGGAAAGGAAAGCCAGTGGAATGTATTATGATTAGACATATATCAACACGAGTTATTGCGCTTATTATCCTAGCGATTTCTTTTTCGAGCGCCACAGCCAGGGCTTCTCATATCGGCGGCGGCGATCAGAATCCGACGCTGGAGACCAATCAGGCGGCCCTCGCCAAATGGCAGGACGCGAAGATTGGCCTGACCATGCACTGGGGGCCAATCGCTTTACGCGGAACCGAAATTGGCTGGTCACGGGTTGGACGAGCGGCGGAGCCGGGATCGGAATTAACCGGATGGTCAAGCACTGCGCAAGTGCCTGCGCCGGATTACGACTCGCTCTATAAGGAGTTCAATCCCGTCCTTTTCAATGCGGAGGAGTGGGCACAGTTGCTCAAGGACTCGGGATTTCGTTATGTCGCGCTGGTGAGCAAGCATCACGATGGCTTCGTGATGTGGGATACGAAGCAGACTGACTATAACATCATGCATACCGCCTTCCACCGGGACTGGCTGAAAGAGATCGCCGGCGCCTGCCGCAGACAAGGCATTATGTTTGGCGTCTATTACTCGATTATGGATTTCTATCAATATGACTACTCGGGAGGCGCGGCGCCCGGCAGTACGCCGAACCGGGGCGGGCCCGGCTTCAAGCTGGATCGCCCGCCGGATTTCGAGCGCTACGTCAGCTATATGAAGGCCGAGCTCAAGGAACTGATCCAGAACTACGGCATTGAGGACCTGGTTCTCGATGGCAATTGGGATCCGAGCTGGACGCATCAGCGCGGAGGTGATTTGTATCGCTACCTCCACGGCCTTAAGAGTGACCTCCTGGTCAGCAATCGGGTGGATGACAAGGCGGGCGACGAGGAGGCGCGGGCCCTGGGCTACGAAAAAGCGCTCTGGGTATTCTATTCAAAGCCCTGGAATCCTGCGGTCTACGCGGGCGATTACCTGGACCGTGAGGAGTACATTGGCGGCCCCGCGCCGTATCCCTGGGAGGCGTGGATCACGATGGGCGAGCAATGGGCCTGGATGGCCAACGACAAGTACAAATCGCCGGAGGACATCATCCGCTACATGGTGGAGACGGTGGGGGGCGGCGGCAATTTCAATCTGAACGTCACACCCATGGCGGATGGGCGATTCGAGCAGCGGCAGAAAGATGCCTTGCTGAAGATCGGCGCCTGGCTTAAGGCCAACGGCGAAAGCATCTATGGGACACGGGGCGGTCCGTTTGAGCCGGGCCTCTGGGGAGCGAGTTGCCGGCGCGGAAACAAGGTCTACGTGCACGTACTCTCCTGGCCGGGAGAGACGCTGCGGCTGCCTCCCTTGGATCACACCGTGAAATCGGCGCGGCGCCTGCAGGGCGGGGAAGCGCAATGTAAGCAAACCGCCGGCGGCCTTGAACTGTGGGTGCCGGACAACCAGCGCGACCGCTTGGACACCATCCTTGAATTGACGCTTGACTGAACTTTCCTGATCCGGGCGTGCCCGTTGCAATAGGCTACTTATGTAGGTCTATGGAGGGAGCGGAGCTTCCCGCTTCGGGCTCATCCTGCCCTCAATCATCTCCAGGGCGGATAAAGCTCCCGGGTTATGGGGAGAGATTCTCAGCGCCTGCTGGATTTGTTCCTTCGCGCCGCCCAGGTCTCCCTGGCGCGCCATCGCAAGGCCTAAATTGACGAAGGCTCGAGCGTAGTGGGGGTCGTTCTCGGTCGCCTGCCGGAAGAGCGCGAGCGCTTCAGAATCCTTTCCCTGCTCGCTGTAGACGACACCCAGGTTGTTCTGGGCCTCCGCAAATTTGGGGTTAATCTCGAGCGCCGCGCGGAACTCCTTTTCCGCGCTTTCCAGATTGTGTTCTGACAAGCAAAGCAGGCCAAGATCGTTGTGCGTGGCCGCCACATTGGGATCAATCTCGAGCGCCCTCTCGAGCGCCGTTTTCTGGCCTTCCCGATCGCCCAGTTTGGCCAGCGCCAACGAGAGATTGTATTGCCATTGGGCATTATTCGGGTCAAGTTGGACAGCCTTGCGATAGGCATCGGCAGCTTCCTGAGCTTTCCCCTCCTGCAGGAACCGGTTGCCTTCGTTATTGAGGTTCCCGGCCTCGGTTTCCTCGTTGACCTGGTACTTCAGTTTCTGAAACAACTGAATCTCCTGCTTCGAGCGCGCGGCGTCCCCTTGCTTGCGGAGTTGCAGAGCAAGTTGGTAATGCGTGTCGGCGAAAGCGGGATTGAGTTTTTCGGCCGCGAGGAGCTGTTCGATGGCCTGCTTGGTGTTGCCCGTCTTGGCCAAAGCCGACCCGAGATCGTAACGGATCAGGAAGTCGCCGGGCTTCAACTGTTTTGCGCGCTCCAGGGCTTCGACGGCTTTGGGTATTTGGTCGAGACCCGCATAGGCAGACCCCAGCAGATGAAAGCCCTCCGCGTCCTTGGGCTGGTGGCGCGTATACTCGTCCAGGTAGGAGACGGCGTCGGAGAACTGGCCGACCTGCACCAGCACCTTGGCCAGGGAATAGCGGGCCGCGTCGTATTTGGGATCAAGCCGCACCGCGTCCTTGAAGTTTGCGATGGCCTTCTGGTATCCCAGAGCCGGCCCTTGCCTCGCATAAACGGTGGCCAAATTGAAGTGCGCCTCGGCATCGTCGGGACGGTCCTTGATCATCCGCTCGAGAGTTCCGATGGCCTGATCGGTTTCGCCGTTCTGGGCATAAGCCACGGCAAGCAGGGTTAGAAGCTGAGCCTGGGTCTCCGGGGCCGGCGAAGCCCTCAGAGCATCTTGCAAGTAGTCCTTGGCGGCGGTGTAGTGCTTCTGGTCGATCAGGGTCTGCCCGAGGCCTAAAGCAGCCGGTGCAAACGCCGGATCGCATTTGAGCGCCGTCTTATACTCTTCCTCCGCTGCCGGCAGCTCCCCCTGCTGCCGCAGGATGCTGCCCAGGATGTTGTGTGCCTCCGGCGACTCGGGTTTCTGTTGGATCAGAATGCGGAGGTGATCCATAGCCCTCTTCGCTTCGCCTTTTTGAATTAACGCCAGGGCCAGGTTGTAGCGGGCACGCCAGTCCTGATCGTCAAGCCGCAGGGCGTTTTCAAAAGCCACGACTGCGCAGTTCAGCTTGTTCGCTTCGGCATAGGCAGCCCCCAGCGCGTTGTATCTCGCCGCCGTAGCGCGCCGCGATACGTCGGCTAAAAGTTTGCCCACACGGGGGTCCGACTTACCGAGATTCTGACACGCAGCGGGCAAAGCTTGCGGTTCCCCGGCGCCGGATTGAGGTGCTTGCGCGAATGGGGCTCGCGTCATGCTCAAGAAGGCGATTACGGCCAGGAGGCTTGCCCAAAAAAAGGATCCGCTTCTGCCGGTCCTGCAAGTCCTTCGCTCTGGTAACAGACTTTGTGTCATTTGCCCCGCCTCGCCATTTGATTCGGAGCCCTGACTCCGCGGGAGTCCGTTGTCCGCCCGGAATACGATAGATTCCCGCCTTCGCGGGAATGACCAGACCGTCGAGGGACCGAAAGCACGAATCCTGCTCTGCCGGTTTGTTGCGGAGGGAAGGGAAGCAGAGCCAGGTTCCTCCCCTTCGCAGCGCTCCGGGCCGGAATGACGCAGTCGGGCGAAGTTTCCGGAAAGCCGCTTGGGAGGTTCAAGTCAGGCATCAGGCGCTCAAAACTCCGTTCGTTTTGGGTTCGTTTTCGCACTCATTAAAGTGTGACTTCCTTTGTTTTCAATGACTTCCTCGCTTCGTTCCCACTGTTTTTGAGTTTCTTGCGACTCCCTGTCTCTCCTCCAGGCGGGAACCATCCCGCTGTCCTTTGCAGCCGTCTTCGAGTAGCCGCACATCTGCGACAAAGTGTCGCCAAATGACCACCGTGATAGGCTACCACAGGTCAGCGGTCTTGTCAAGCGAAAAATGCGGAGAGTGTCAAAGCTCTTTAGAAATGTCCCCTTTCTTATCTCGTTAGAAATGTCCCCTTTTCGAACTTATTGCTGTGAGGTTGTTCTGGCTTTGGTCTTTCGCC
>Ga0181536_10002265_pt1 | contig 21892 bp, 23 predicted proteins | sample PEATcosm2014_Bin_41_FD_121105 | JGI IMG/M metagenome (GOLD analysis project Ga0181536, IMG submission 121105) | Peatland microbial communities from MTU Mesocosm Facility, Houghton, MI, USA - PEATcosm2014_Bin17_60_metaG | ecosystem: Environmental > Terrestrial > Soil > Wetlands > Peat | place...
ATCGTTACCGCCAGGTGACAGAAAAGGAAAAGGATCATGACCCTAAAGCAGGATAAACCAAAAGAGCAGGCATGGAAAGCAACCTTGATCGAAGCGGTCAAGGAGGACGACTTCCTCCGTCCATTGGTGCAGGAGATTGTGCAGCAAATTCTGGAGGCGGAGATGGACGAGGCCTTGGGAGCAGAAAAGAGCGAGCGCACGCCCCATCGGAACGGATACCGGAGCGGCTATTACCCACGGACGCTGGTCACACGGGTTGGGAAGCTGGAGCTGCGGGTGCCGCAGGACCGGCAGGGACGGTTCCGGACGGAAGTGTTCGAGCGGTATCAACGGAGCGAGAAAGCACTGGTGGGGGCGCTGGCGGAGATGTATATCCAGGGGGTATCGACACGCAAGGTCAAGGAAATCACCGAGCAGTTGTGCGGACACGAGGTTTCGGCGGCGACGGTGAGCCGGGTCAACAAGAGCCTGGATGAGGAGTTGGAGAAGTTTGCCGATCGTCGATTGGAGGAGGAGTACCCGTATTTGGTGTTGGATGCGCGGTACGAGAAGGTGCGGGAAGACGCGGTGATCCGCAGCCAGGCCGTACAGGTGGCGATCGGCATCAACCGGGAGGGCCGGCGCTGCGTGCTGGCGGTGGAGTTGGCGAACCGGGAGAGCGCCACCAGTTGGCGGGATTTTCTGGGTAAGCTGAAGCAGCGCGGCCTGCGGGGGGTGGAGTTCGTGGTGACCGACGACCATGCGGGACTGAAGCAGGCCGTCGCGGAGGTGCTGCCGGAGGCGGTCTGGCAGCGCTGCTATGTGCATTTTCTGCGGAACGCGTTGGACTATCTGCCGCGCAAAGCCAACGACGACTGCCTGGTGGAACTACGCTGGCTGTATGACCGCCACGATGTGGAGCAGGCGCGGCAGGATCTGGCGCTGTGGTTGGCGAAGTGGCAGGCGAAGTATCCGAAACTGTGCAACTGGGTGGAGGCCAACATTGAAGAGACGTTCGCCTTTTACCGGCTGCCCGTCGAACATCACAAGCACATGAAGTCGACCAACATGCTGGAGCGCCTCAACCAGGAGCTCAAGCGGCGCACGCTGGTGGTACGGATCTTTCCGAACGCGGCCAGTTGCCTGCGGCTGGTGCGGGCGTTGGCGGTAGAGATCCATGAGGACTGGATTGAGGCCACCCGCTACCTGAACATGGAACTGTTGGCGGAGCACCAGCGGGAGCAGTTGCGGAGGCGGGCGCAGGCGGCCTGAAGCGGCATGGCAGAGTGGATTGAGTTCGGAGCCATCAAGCGCACCGTGCCGCTGCTGGCGGTGCTCGCGCATTACCGGATCGGCGTTGCGGCGGAGCGGTAAAAGTCGCCTGCGAGGCCGTTGCCCGCTGCATGCCGGCGAGGGCCGGGAGACCTTTCATGCCGACACAACCGCGCAGGTTTTTCACTGCTTCTCGTGCGGCGCGGGCGGGTCGGTATTGGACCTGGTGGCCGCGATGGAGCACTGCAGCGTACGGCAGGCAGCGGAGAAACTGTGGGGCTGGAAAGGTCGGTGGGCGCCCGCCGATCACGGCTGGCAGCCAACAGTTACGAAAAAAATAGAGTCAGTTCCACGCCTGGGATTTCATTTGTGGGGAGTGGATCCACAGCATCCATACCTCGGTGCGCGGGGGATCGGCGAGGCGACGGCGGCCAAGTTCGGGGTCGGCTACTATGCGGGCCCCGGATTGATGCGGCATCGGCTGGTGATCCCGATTCACGACGAGGTTGGTGGATTAGTGGGGTATTGTGGGCGTTCGTTGGACGGCAGCGAACCGCGCTACAAATTCCCGGCGGGCTTCGCCAAATCGCGGTTGCTGTTTAATCTGCATCGTGCGACGGCCGCAAGGCAGCCAACCGTGATCGTAGTGGAAGGTTTTTTCGACTGTCTGAAAGTTCATCAGGCCGGCTTCCACTCGGTGGTCGCACTGATGGGGTCGGTCTTGTCTGAGCGTCAACGATGCTTGCTGATCCGGCACTTCGGCCGGATCACCTTGATGTTGGACAGTGACCGAGCTGGGCGTCAAGCCAGCATTGCCATATCCGCCAGGCTGGCACAGGACTGCCCGGTAAGGACCGTCTGTCTCGGGGATAACGCTCAGCCAGACCAGCTCTCGTCTGAGGGCCTACGGGCGATTCTGGCGGAGGAAGGAGAGTAACAGAGCCGAACATCTGCTAAAAGAGAGAAAACGGAATCGCGCGGATCTGCGGCCCCGCGGCGCAAAACAGGAGACGCTTGCCCGATTAACGGGCAGCGGCAATCCAACGGAAGTGTATCGAAATATACATGGCCGATTTTGCAGAACTTGACAGACACAACTCCGGCTTTTCAGCCGGCTTGGCCGCCTGAAAGGCGGCTGCGGCCATGATTGGCCGCCCCACAACCAGCTTCCCGTGGAATCAGCGGGTTAGCGGGGAGTCACAGATCAGGAGTCAGAAGACGGAGGCGGCCCGCTTGGATTTCGTCGGAGAGAGCGGCTATGTCGCCTTCCATGGGCCGGTCGCGATCCAGAAAGGCGGCCACCTGCCGCACAGCGTCGTAAACGCGGCGGCTTCCCTGCCCCAGCCGCGCGGGGCCACCGCGGAGGTCCACCGCCTGGGCCGCGGCCAGCAGCACCATGGCGGCCGCGCTGCGCAGGCACTCGAGGGCTTCGGCGGCGGTCACCGCGGAGTGCATGCCGAGGCTCACCACATCCTGGTTATATTGTTCGGTGGGCAGGGAATGGATGGAACTCGGGCCGGCCATCTGGCGAATGGCGCAGGCGAGGCTGGTGATGCTCAACTGCATGCCTTTGAATCCGGAATTGATGCCCGGTTCGGGCACCAGGTTCGCCGGCAGGCCGCCGTTGAACTTGTCGTCCACCAGCACGGCGAAAAGCGCATTGGCCCAGTTGGCTTGAATCGCGAAATCCAGCTTGAGCGTGTCCAGCAGCCGGGAGATGTGTCCGCCATAGAAGTTGCCGGCGCGGTAGAGATCGCCGGTTTCCGGGTCGATGAGCGGGTTGTCATTGGCCGAATTGATCTCCCGCTCGACGACGGCGCGCGCGGCATCCAGCGCTTCCCAGGCCGGGCCGAGACCCTGCGGCACACAGCGCAGCGAATAGCAGCTTTGGGAACTGGATTCGGTGACGAATCCGCTGCCGTCGAGCAGTCCGCGGACGTATGCCGCCACCGCGATCTGGCCCGGATGGCCCTTGCTCTCGTGAACCCAGGGCCGATACGGTTCGGAGGGCGCCTGGAGCGCCTCGATGGCCAGAGCCACCGCGCCCAGCAGAGCGCGCAGCACGCGCCACGCATCCAACCAGACGAGCGCCGCGAAAGCGGTCATGGCGGTGGTGCCGTTGATCAGCGCCAGGCCTTCCTTGGGGGCGAAGCGCAGGGTGGCGAGACCGGCTGCCTGCAACGCTTCGCCGGCTGGTACGCGGCGGCCCTGGTAATCGACCTGGCCCATGCCCAACAGCGTGCGCGCGATGTAGGCGGAAGGCATCAGGTCGCCCGAGGCGCCCACCGATCCGTAGCGCGGCACCACCGGGACGATGCCGCGATTCAGCAACTCCTCCAGCGCCGAAACGAGTTCCCAGCGCACGGCAGAGGTGCCGCGCGAAAACGTCGCCAGGCGCAGCAGCATGGCCGCCCGTACCACGTCCCGCGGCAAAGGAGCGCCGGTGCCGCAAGAAAGGTGATTCATCAGGTTGTGCTGGAAGCGTTCGGTTTGTTCGGCGTCCAGTGCGAATTTGATGTTGCCGCCCACGCCGGTATTGACGCCGTAAATACGGTCGCCGCGGGCCAGGCGCTCCTCCAGTTTCACGCGGCCTTGGCGAATGCGGGCGCGCGCGGGCTCGGAAAACTCCACGCGCGCCTCGCGGCGGGCTACGTCTTCCACATCTTCGATAGAGATCGGGCGATCACCCAAAACCAGATTGTTTGGCATGAGTATATTCGACGGCAGGTGCGATTATTCGATTGTAAAACTTTGGCGGGCCTCGAAGGTCTGGTTGCCCACTCCATCATGTGCGGTGATTAACAAAGTGTATTCGCCGGGGAGGGTGTTGGGCTTGGTGGCGAGGCTAAAAACCGCGGGCACGTAGCGCTTGGGATAGAACGACTGGCTGCGGTCGACGCCCGCCTGCGGCTGGGTGTAGACGACTTTGCCGGTGGGCGCTTGGACCGATACGTCATAGCTGACGTCGATGGAGTTAGCCTCCCCGTACTTGAAGCCGATCATATCGAAGCGCGCCCAGACCGCGTCTCCGCGCCGGTAAGCGGCCTTCGGCAGAGCCTCTCTGTCATCTTCCCCGCGAAAGAAGCGGATGTTGCGGATCACCAGCGTGTCGCTGGGGTCCACACGGCGCCCGCGGACTTCGAAGGGGACCTCTTTAGTGGCCGTGGCGTTGGCGATGACGTCGGTCACGGAAATAGCGATTTTGTAAGTGCCCGAATCGGCCAGGGGCGGGATGACGATTTCCTGGCGGACCGTGGGCTTCCAGTTTTTGTCCTCCGGGGCGAGGGTCTCTTCGATCTCGGCTGCCACCGGCTCCATGAGGCGCACGCCGTGCGGATCGAAGGCGTCGAGCTTGTAGCTGAGGTGCACGCGTTCGACGGAAGAGGCCGTAAAGCCATCGACTTGGAAGCTGAAGAACATCGTTTCGCCCGGATCGTGCACAAAACTGTTAGGCACGGCGGCGCCGCCGTCGCGATCGGAGACGGTAGGCCTGACCACGGCCAAGGGCACCGCAGCCCCCCACAGCGAACCAGCCAGCAGGACCAGGGGCAGGTAATGGGTGATGGGGGATAGGTGATGGCAAGCTCTTCGGACCGCGCGCGGTGCGCAGGCCACAACCAACAACCCACAACCCACAACCTTGCTTGCAGTGAGCATGCGCTTATTGTCTCTTACTGCGGCGTCGGCATGTCGGGTGTTTCCGAGGCGAAGTTGAGCGGGATGTCGATATCGTTGGCCTTCTGGCTGGTTTCATCGGTGACCCGCAGGCGATAGTGCTTGGGCGGGACGTCGAAGACCACGTTGCCCTGCAATGTTTCCGCGGGCTTCACCCGTCGCAGATAACCGGTCCAGTCAGGGACCTGGTCGCCGTTGGGGAGTTCCGCGTATGTCTGGCCGGCATCGTCCACCAAGGTCATGGCAGGGACCATGAGTTCGGTGGAACCGCCATTCACCACGCTGAGGCGGATCAGGAAGAAGCGGTCTTTGGGCACCCGCGCGTCGGCGCCCTGCCCCAGTTGGGCTTTCCATTGATCTTCGAAGACGTTATAGACCAGAGAGCCGGCCGTAACGCGCTCTCCCATGCGGTGAAGCTGGTTCTCCGGCGGCGCGGCGGGGGCGCACCCGGTACAGGCAACGAGGCAGGCGAGGGCGGCGGCGGCCAGAACGGATTGCAAAGTGTGCATAGAGGAATCTTGCGCCGCGGAGGTGGTGAGTGTCAAGCAGCAGGGCGAAACGGCGAACTGAAGTTCAACGCGACGGCGAACTGAAGTTCGCCGCTGCACGCTGAAGCGTGCGCCACGGGGCGGATAGAGAACGGCAAAATCGATCAGATTCGCCAGCAGTGCGTGCAGCGACTCCGGAATCCGTGGCATGATGGCAACAGCCCATTGTAAGGGAGGTCCCACACGATGAACCGCCGCCACCTGCTGCTCGGCTTGGCCGCCGCCGGCCTGGATCTGAACGCGCAAGAGCCGCAGCCCGGCTCGCTCTATATCCCCAAACCGCACCTCGTCGAGGACCGCAAACTCCTCCAGGACTTCATGGACGAATTCGCTTTCGCCGATCTCGTCACGGCCAGCCCCGGCATTCGCATCACGCACATCCCGACCGTCCTCAAGCGAACCGCGGCGTCCTACGGCACGCTATTCGGACACATATCGCGCCAGAACCCGCAGAACAAATGTTTCGATGGCCGCCAGTCCGCCGTGATTGTGTTTCGCGGTCCGCACAGTTACATCTCGCCCACCTGGTACAACAAGCCGGAATCCGTGCCCACCTGGAACTTCGCCGTGGTGCATGCCACGGGCCGGCTGAAGCCTGTCGCGGATCCGAAGGCACTGCACGATCTGCTGGCGCAGCTCATCTCCAAGTTTGAGGGTCCCGGCTCCAGCTATGACTTCGCCAAGCTGCCCGCGAGTTACACCAACGGCCTCATGGCGGGCGTCATCGGTTTTGAGATGGAAATCGAGTTACTGGAGGGCAAGTTCAAACTTGGCCAGGAACGCAGCGATACCGATAAGCAAGCCATGCTGAAAAACCTGCAATCCGCCAAACCCGCGCGCTCGATGTACGAATTCACGGACGAATTCTACAAGCGCGGCTAGGAAAGCTGATTGCTGAAAGCTGACCGCTGAAATCCGACCGCTGAAAGCTCCTCCGCCACGAGGTACTATCAGGATTGGCCTCATGTAAGGAGACCTTTATGTCCGATTTTAGCCCCGACTTCGATTTCATCGTGATCGGCTCAGGCTTCGGCGGCAGCGTGACGGCGCATCGCCTGACCGAAAAAGGTTACCGCGTGGCGGTAATGGAAATGGGGCGCCGCTGGACGCCCGAAAACCTGCCCTCGACCAACTGGCTGATCTGGCGGTGGTTCTGGCGGCCGCGCCTGGCTCTCCGCGGCTTCTTCAACATCGAGTACTTCAAGCACGTGACGATCCTGCACGGCTGCGCCGTGGGCGGCGGATCTATCACCTATGCGAACACCATGCTCGTCCCGCAGAACTCCGTGTGGGACAGCGGCTCGTGGGCCGGCCTGGCCGACTGGAAAGCCCAGATGCCGCGCCATTACGAAACGGCTACACGGATGCTCGGCGTGGTCGAGAACCGCATCCTCGGCCCGGCCGACCACTTCCTCAAACAGGCGGCCGAGACCGTTGGCGTGGGCCACACGTTCTACCGTACTGACGTGGCCGTCTTCGAGCCGCCGGAGGGCGAAGCCGGTGGCAAGACTTACCCGGATCCGTATTTCGCGGGCGAAGGTCCGGAGCGATCGACGTGCACTGGCTGCGGCGGCTGCATGGTGGGATGCCGCTACCATGCCAAGAACACCCTCGATAAGAACTATCTCTATCTCGCCGAAAAGCACGGCGCGCGGGTCTTCGACGAAACCAGGGTCGTGGATGTGAAGCCGCTCGGCGGGGCCGCGGATGGTAGTGCGGGATATGAAGTGCGCACGGTGAATTCCATTTCCTTGCTTCGGAAGCACGCCCGCCGCTTTACCTGCCGCGGTGTGGTCTTTGCCGCCTCGGCGCTGGGCAGCATGGACCTGCTCTTTCGCCTGAAACTGAAAGGCTCGCTGCCGGCTCTCAGCGATCAGCTCGGCAACCGCGTGCGCACCAACGCCGAATCGCTCATCGGTGTGCGCGTTCCCGGCAGCCGCGAGGATTTTTCCAAAGGCATCGCCATCGGGTCGGGCATCTATCTCGACGATTACACGCACATCGAAGTAGTGCGCTACCCCGCCGGTTCCGACGCCATGGGGCCGATGGCCACATTGCTCACCGGCGGCCGCCCGGGCAGCGCGCGCATCCTGTCCTGGCTGGGCACGCTCTTCGGCTCGCTCGTGCGGCATCCTATTCGCACGGCCCGCGCTCTGCACCCCTTCGGATGGGCGCGCGAGTCGATCATCTTCCTGTGCATGCAGACCCTCGACCGCCACATCGACATGCGCCTGCGCCGCCGCTGGTTCTATCCGTTCAAAAAGATTCTAGTGAGCCAGGGTAAGAAAATCCCGACGTTCATCCCGCAGGCCAACGAGTTTGCGCGCAAGGCCGCCCAACTGATCGGGGGCACGCCCATGAGCATGGTGACCGAGATCCTGTTCAACGTCCCCGGTACCGCGCACATTCTGGGCGGCTGTCCGATGGCCGGCTCGTCCGCCGATGGGGTGGTGGACCACCGCAACCGCGTCTTCGGCTATAAGAATATGTACATCTGCGACGGCTCCGTGCTGGCGGCCAACCTGGGCGTAAATCCGAGCCTCACCATCTGCGCCGTGACCGAGCGGGCTATGAGCTTTATTCCCCCGGCCGCGGAGACGGCTTGGAACGACGCGCCGGACGTTTCAGAGCGGAAACAAGAACGGCCGAACGCGGCCGCGTAGACGGTCGATCGCGGTGGAGTTGTGTCGCAGGAGATCGTGTTCCCAAGTCGTATCGGTTTCTTCACGGCAATCCTTCGCCAAGTCTTGCCCGATCGCCTCGTAAGGTCGACCAAGTTTGCTCTTGAATTCCTCGGGCTCCGTCCAGACGCCCAGAACAAAAACTCTGTCAATTAGACGCGCGGGAACGACGGTCATGGCGTGCGTCAGCCGATCTTCGCGACTATCGAAGTCAATGAGCAGCACCATAAACCGCTGCGGATAGCGATCCATTTCCCTGACGTGATCTGACTCGAAGGAGTCAAGGGCCTTTCGCCAACCCCCAGCCACCGGGAGCACCTGAATCCTCCGAGCCGAGAAAGACGGGTCCAGGAGAAAGCCCCTGGCCATTTGGCGGTTAGCATCGTCTTCCCGGAGCACCAGGACGTGTGGCTGATGCTTATCGGCGCTCATGGCTCCACATCGCCGCGAATCAGCGCGCCGACCAGATCCCCGTTCACCTGCAACTCGCTGAGCGGGCGAACGGTAGTGGGATCAAGATGGCTCCTCCTGTGAAGGAAAAGTGTGTTCTCGTCCGAAAAAACGCGGATCGCCTCGGGATTGTGCGAGGTCGCGATGAACTGGCCGCCCAATTGGAAGGCTTTGCGGAGAGCCATCACAAAGTGCCCAACTTCATCCAGCGCAAGATAGTTGTCCGGCTCATCCCAGAAACAAACCAGTGGGCCATAGGCATGGTTCGCAGCAAGCACCATGGCGCAGATCATGAAACACTTTTCGCCGTCCGACAGATCTGCGAACGGAACCTTTACGCTTCCCTGGCCGCTGCCGAATTGGACCGCCAAGCTTCGGGAGCCGGTGCCATCAACGGATTCTTGATGTCCATCAGGTCGGGCAGCACCTGCTTGAGATACTTGTCGACATCGACATAAGCGGCGGGCGCGTGAGCCAAAAGACCGGAAAACCACGCACCAAAGTCGGTGACCTGAAGATTAGGTTCCAGCGTCTCCTGGTTTGAGCCTCCCGTAATCAGGCTGGGTATCGGTCGAAGAATGAGCATTCGGGCGAGCCACTGTTTGAAGATGAACAGAGGATCCTTGGGCGACTGTTCCTGAACTATCGGCAGAGCCACCAGGCGCCAGTCTATATTAAACTTCGCCTGCCCCTCCAGCCCCTCGTCCCGTACTCGTTTATATACTGGCTCACCGGCGACTGACAGTTCCTCTTCAAATACACGCATTTCCTTTGAGCCAATGGAAAGCTCGAAAGCGACAGTATACGAAAAGACCACCCCCTGTAGTCCGACCTCGATTTCAAATCGCATAGGCGCGTCGGCGCGCCCGAGATAGAAGTCCGTTGGCTTCACCAAGCTGGCCACCCGGTTCGTACTGCGTGCGATCCTCTGCAGAATCTCCAACGCGAGCCCCACAGCCGTCTTGCCCGAGCCGTTCTTTCCGATCAGCAAGACGGAAGACTGACCTGCGAGTCGCAACTCGAAGTTCTCCAGGCAACGGAAGTTATTGACGTAAAGGCGGCGAATCACACTAGCAATGATACCGCGCCGCCAGTTCCGCCAGATCCTCCAGCCTGATCCGCCCGGTGTAGACCGCCATACCCAGCGCGGCATGCACTTTCATTGCCAGCAGAGCGCGCACTTCTTCGAGTGTCGTGATACCGCCCGCCGCCGTGATTTCCAGCGGCGTCGCGGCGCGCAACCGCCGGAACCAGTCGAGATCGGTGCCTTGCAGCATGCCTTCCTTATCCACGTAAGTGCACAGGAAGCCCGCGCAGTACGGCTCCAACGCCCGAAGCACTTCCTCGGCGCGGAAGCGGGTCGCCTCGCGCCAGCCCTTCACCACGATGCGGCCTTTCATGGAATCGAGTGCGACGATCACCCGCTCTTTGCCGATGGCGGCCGCCAGATCCGCCAGGAACGCCGCGTTGATGCCGTCCGCGGCGAAGGCGGCCGTGCCCACGATCACCTTGTGCGCGCCTGCGTCGACCAGCGCCCGCGCGCGATCGGCCGAACGCACGCCTCCGCCCACGCGCGTGCGGGCATGCGCAGCCACCAGGCGCACCAGATCGTCGTTCGAGCCGGTGCCCATCGCGGCATTCAGGTCGATCACCTGGATTTCCGGAAAGGCCGCAAACCGGCGCAGCATCTCGAGCGGCGAGTCCCCTTCGAGCGCCTTCTCGCGGCCCTGCACAAGTTGGACGACCTTGCCGTCCAGCAAGTCGATGCAAGGGAAAATCATCAGACCTTCCGCACTGGGATGCCGCTCCGGTCCAGGTATTCCTTCAGGTCGGCGATGCGCAGAGTCCCGTAGTGGAAGACCGACGCCGCCAGCGCCGCATCCGCTTCGCCATCGGTGAGCACGCGCAGGAAATCTTCGGGCTTGCCGGCGCCGCCGGAGGCGATCACCGGGATGTGCGTGGCGCGCGAGATGGCGCGCGTCAGCTCGCAATCGAAGCCCTGTTGCACGCCGTCGGTATCCATGGAAGTGAGCAACACTTCGCCCGCGCCCAGCTCTTCGCCGCGGGCCGCCCAGGCAACCGCGTCGAGGTCTTCCGGATCGCGCCCGCCGCGCGTGTAGACGGTCCAGGCGCCGGGCGCGCGCCGGCGCGCATCGATGGCCAGCACCACGGCCTGCGCGCCGAATTCCCGGCTGAGCTCGGTGATCAATTCGGGACGCCGCACGGCCGCGGTGTTGACCGAAATCTTGTCCGCGCCGGATAGCAGGATGCCGCGCGCATCCGCTACCGACCGTATGCCGCCGCCCACCGCCAGCGGGATAAACACCTTGCGCGCGGTGCGCGCGACCACGCCGGCCATGATCGCGCGCGCATCGCTCGATGCGGTGATGTCCAGAAAAACCAGCTCGTCGGCGCCCTCCTGGTTGTAGCGGTCCGCCAACTCTACCGGATCGCCGGCGTCGCGCAGGTGAATAAAGTTGACGCCCTTGACCACACGGCCGCCGGTCACGTCGAGGCAGGGAATGATGCGCTTGGCAAGCATCTTATAGTTCCACGAAATTTCTGACAACGCTCAGCCCGCTCGGACCGGACTTCTCCGGATGAAACTGCACCGCGAACGTATTGCCCGATTCGAGCACGGCCGTGTAAGGCAGCGAGTAAGTGCACGTCGCGGCTGTCTGGGGGATCGCGGGCGCGTAGTAGCTATGCGCGAAGTAGAAGAAAGCATGCGGATCGAGGCCGGCGAGCAACCGCAAACCACTGCGCGCATCAAGCTGGTTCCATCCCATGTGCGGCACACGGGCATCGGCGGGGAAGCGCCGCACGGTGCCTTCATACAGTCCCAGACCGCGCGCTTCGGGCGCTTCTTCGCTGCGCGCGAACAGCGCCTGCAAGCCGAGGCAGATGCCCAGGAACGGCACGCCGGCGCGGATGCGCTCGATCAGCGCGTCGCGCACCTGCATCTCGTCGAGCGCGCGCATCATCTGGCCGAAGTGGCCCACGCCCGGCAGGATGATCTTCCGCGCATCGCGCAGGCCGGCGGCGTCGCGCACCAGCGTGTACCGGGCGCCGATTTCCGCTAGCGTGTTTTCGACCGAACGCAAGTTGCCGGCGCCGTAATCCATGATGGCAATCATCTGGCGATCATAGCAGTCCTTTCGTTGAAGGCAACTGGCCGCGCAGCCGCCGGTCTGTGGAGCACGCGTATTTCAAGGCGCGCGCGAAGCACTTGAAGATCGCTTCGATCTTGTGGTGGCTGGAGCGGCCGTACATCACGCGCGCATGCAGATTGGCGCCCGCATGATTCACGAAGCCGCCGAAGAAATCCTCCACCAGCTCGGTTTGCAGATCGCCAACCAGGCGCACGCGCACCAGGTCGCGGTAGACCAGCGCGGGCCGCCCGCCCAGATCCAGCGCCACCACCGCCAGTGTTTCATCCATGGGCAGCACGAAGTAGCCCGCGCGGTTGATGCCGCGCCGGTCGCCCAGCGCCTTCGCGAACAACTGGCCGAGCACGATGCCCACATCTTCGACGGTGTGATGCTGGTCCACGTCCAGGTCGCCTTTCGCTTCGAGCTTCAGGTCGAAGCCGCCATGGCCGGAGAACAACTCCAGCATGTGATCGAAGAAGCGGATGCCGGTGGAAATCTGGTAAAGGCCGCGGCCTTCGATTCTGAGCGAGGCTTTGATCCGGGTTTCCTTGGTGTCGCGTTGGATGGTGGCAGTGCGCATCAGACGAGTACACTTTCCAGTTGATTGATGTCGTCCAGGACAGCGGCGGCGTTCTCGGCTTGGAACAGCGAAGCCACCTCGGCGCGGCGCGGACTGTCGGGCGAGGCGATGCCGATGAACGGTACGGCCGCGGCCCTGGCGCAGCGCGCGTCATCCACCGTGTCGCCGACGTACCAGATCTTGCGGCCGCCGGCCGCGGCGGCGATCTTCAGCAGACCTTCCGGCGCGGGCTTGGGCACGGTCACATCTTCCACGCCGACGATGGGATCGAAGCGCAGCGTCGGCGCGAAGCGGTGGAGCGTGACCTCCGCTTCCCAGCGCATCCGCCCGGTGAAGATGGCCAAATCGAAGCGCGCGGCGAGGCGATCGAAGAAGCCGTCGCGCGCCATCCACCGCTCGCGTTGAATGAGGCCGGGTTGCCCTCCGGGTCCGCCGTTGCCGTGAAACAGGCCCTGGAAATAATCGACTACCGTTTGGAACTCGACGGCCACGCCCTGCTGTGCGATGATGTGATGCGAGAGTTTCCAATCGTCGTTGAAGCCGCCCTGGTTCTTGTAGTCCTGGATTTGGGCGCGCGCGATCGTGACACCGGTAAAATGCTCGACCGTGCGCACGATGGTTTCACGATAGGACTCGCTCACGTCCACCAGCACGCCGTCCATATCGAAGACGATCACTTGGCGAGCCATATTTCCTCCAATGCAGCGAGCAGGCGGCGCGTCTGCTCGCGCGTGCCCACTGTGATGCGCACGCAGCCGGGCGCTTCGTAACTGCGGTCGCGCACCAGGATGCCCTGGTCGCGCAGGCGGTCGCGGATCTCGATCGCGCGCCGGCCGGCGCGAATCAAAACGAAATTCGCGGAACTGGGCACGTAGCCGATCTTCAGCCGCTCCAGGCCGACGCACAACAGTTCGCGGGCCGCCAGCACCTCGGCCACGTAATTCTCGATATACGCGGTGTCGCGGATGGCCGCTTGCGCCGCCAGCACCGCCAGCGTGTTCACGCTGTACGGCGACTGCGCCTTGTGCAGGTACGCGATGTTCGCCGGATGCGAAAATAGGCAGCCCAGCCGCATGGCCGCCATGCCGTACACCTTGGAAAACGTGCGGCTCACGAACAGGTTGGCCGAGCGCCCGATCTGTCCCAGCGCGGTGACGCCGGAGAATTCGAAGTAGGCTTCATCGATGAAGACCACGGCCTTGCGCGCGCGCTTCAGAATGCGCTCGACGGCCGCGAGCGAGAGGCCCGTGCCGGTCGGGTTGTTCGGGTTGGCGATCAGCACCGCGCGCGTGGCCGGCGTGATGGCATCGAGCACGCTGGCGAGCGGGAACTCCATCGTGGGACCCTGGTAATCGATCTCGTGCACCGTGGCGCCGGCCACTTGCGCGTAGAAGCGGTACATGGCGTAGGCGGGGCGCAGCAGCAGCACTTCCTGGCCATCGTCGACGTAGGTGTTGATGAAGACCTGAATGGCTTCATCGGTGCCGTTGGTGAAGATGAATTGGTCTTCTGCGACGCGGAAAAACTCGGCCACGGCGCCTTTGGCTTCGCCATATTCGGGGTAGACGGCGAGACCGCCGGCATCGAGCTGCTGCTTCAGAAAGTCGATGACGCGCGGCGAGCATCCCACCGTGTTTTCGTTGAAGTCGAGGCGCAGTTTGTCCGCTCGGCCCGCGGTGGGCGGTGAGTAGGGTGCCATCTGGAGCACGGCCTCGCGCGGGCGGATGGCGCCTTTGGGCAGTCTAGTCATGACGTGGCGCACGCTTCAGCGTGCTGCTGCCGGCTTCAGCCGACAGCTCAGAGGAGTCCTCATTGATGCGCACCTCGACGGAGCGCGCGTGCCCTTCCAGACCCTCGGCGCGGGCCAGCGTGGTGATGGCGGGCGCCAGCGCGGCAAGGGCCTCGCGGCTGAGGCGTTGCACCGAGATCACCTTCAAATAATCGGCGACCGACAGCCCGCCCCGCAAGCGCGCCACGCCGCTGGTGGGCAGCACGTGATTCGGTCCGGATGCGTAATCGCCGGCGGCCTCCGTGCTGAACGGGCCGATAAAGATGCTGCCGGCATGCTGCACGCGCGCGAGCAGCCGATCGTCCGGAATGCTGAGGTGCTCGGGAGCGAAACGGTTGGAAAGCTCGACGGCCTCTTCGAGCGACCGCACCAGAATGATGGCGCTGTTGCGCCGGATGGCTTTGCGCGCGACGGCGGCGGTCGGCAGATCCGCAAGCTGCCGCTCGATTTGTTTCGCCACGGCATTGGCGAGCCGTTTGGAAGTAGTTAGCAGGATGGCGGCCGCATCCACATCGTGCTCAGCCTGCGCCAGCATGTCGGCCGCGAGATGCCGCGGGTTGCCATCGGCGGAAACGATCAGGATTTCGGTCGGGCCGGCCACGAAGTCGATGCCCACATCGCCCGCGAGCAGTTTCTTGGCCGCCGCCACGTAGATGCTGCCCGGTCCGACGATGCGGTCCGCGCGCGGTACCGTGCGCGTGCCGTAGGCGAATGCCGCGATGGCTTGCGCGCCGCCCATTTGAAACACCCGCTCGATACCCAAAAGCCGCGCCGTACCCAGGATCTCCGGCACGCGGCGCGGGCAGGCCACGCAGATGTTGGGCACGCCGGCGACCTGCGCGGGGATTACGGTCATCATCAGGGTGGAAGGCAGCGGATAGCGGCCCGCGGGAATGTAGGCCGCGACCGTATCGAGCGGGCGCACGACCTGCCCCAGTTGCAGGCCGGGACTCACTTCGCGCAGCGTTTCGGCCGGAAGCTGCATCCGGGCGAACGCGCGAATGTTGGCGGCGGCCGTCTCGACCGCATCGCGGAACTCCGTCGAAAGACCCGCGCAGGCGCGCTGCAGATCGGCTGCGGGCACCACCACCGTTTTGCGGTCGAGCGCATCGAACTGGCGCGCGTATTCGAGGAGCGCTCGATCGCCTCGCACGCGGACAGCTTCCAGGATCGGCCGCACCACTCCCTCCGCCTCGGCAAGCCGGGCCTTGCGCCGTGCCAGCAGACGCGGCATGCCAGTGGGAGACAGAATCCGAATCATAAGAAAGAAGTCAGGAGTCAGAAGTCAGGAGCCAGAAGAAGAAGCCAGCATTCTGTCTCCTGACTCCTGACTCCTGACTTCTTCGTGCTTTGCCATTTCATAAGACTATTTTGTTTAACGGATATTCCACAATCCCCTGCGCTCCCGCCTGCTTCAGCCGCGGAATGATGTCGCGCACGGTGGACTCATCCAGAATCGTATTGACGGCCAGCCATTCCTCGTCGCTGAGGTGCGAGATCGTGGGACGCTTCAGCGCGGGGAGCACCTCCAGCACGGCGCGCAGATCGTTCTGGTGGACGTTCAGCATCAGCCCCACCTTGCCCAGCGCGTTGATCGCGCCATCCAACAGCATGCGCATGTCTTCCAGCTTGCGGCGCTTCCAGGCGTCCTGCCACGACTCGCGGTTGGCGATGAGCTGCGTGTTCGATTCCATGACCGTATCGATGATCTTTAGCTTGTTGGCGCGCAGCGAGGAGCCGGTCTCCGTCACTTCGACGATGGCATCGGCCAGCACCGGCGGCTTCACCTCCGTCGCGCCCCAACTGAATTCGACGCGCGCACGCACGCCGTGCTGCGCCAGGTAGCGTTTGGTGGTGCCCACCAGTTCGGTGGCGATGATTTTGCCTTCCAGGTCGCGCACCGATTGAAAGCCCGACGACTCCGGCACGGCCAGCACCCAGCGCACCTTGCCGAAACTTTGCTTCGAGTAGATCAGGTCGGCGACCGCTTCCACCTGAGCCTCGGTTTCGGCAACCCAGTCGCGGCCGGTGAGGCCCGCGTCCAGGATGCCGTCCTCGACGTAGCGCGCCATCTCCTGCGCGCGGATGAGCATGCACTCGATATCGGGATCGTCGATGGCCGGGAAATACGAACGGCTGCTGGTGGTGATGGCGTAGCCCGCGCGGCGGAACAAATCGATGGTGGCGTTTTCGAGGCTGCCCTTGGGAATGCCGAGCTTCAGCTTCATGCCTGGCTCCCGTAGACCGCGGCGGGATCGTAGGCGCGCGGCTCGGATTCCACCCACTGGCCGTTTTCGAGGCGGCGGTAGAAGCAGCTCTGGTAACCGTTGTGGCAGACGCCCGGGCCTTGCGGTTCGACGCGCACCAGCAGGCAGTCCTGGTCGCAATCGGTGGAGATTTCTTTGACCACCAGCCGGTGGCCCGAGGTCTCGCCCTTGAGCCAGAGCTTCTGGCGCGAGCGGCTGTAGAAGGTGGCGAAGCCGGTCTCGACGGTGCGGCGGAAGGCTTCGCCGTTCATGTAGCCGACCATCAGGACGCGGCCCGAGCTGTAATCCTGCACGACCGCCGGGATCAGCCCGTCGAACTTGGAAAAATCGAGATGCATGCGAATAGCGACAAAAAAACCCGCCGGGCCCAGAGGGCTCCCCGCGGCGGGCGTCCTTTCTTATTTCGATATGGGTCGAATCAGTCGAGCGCCCGCCGCGCGTGGATTGGGCCGTGATGATGATGCCGGGCGGCGGGGGCCATAAAGGAAGAGTATAGCAAAGGGCGCACCCTACGCGTTTTCACTACCGCCCTTCGCCGGGTGCTTAACTGTATTGGGGATTCCCGACTGACGGAAACCGCTCCCTGACGGTCGCGGCTCAATAATCCTTACGAAATCAACGCGACTGTTACTGAGCCGCGACCGTCAGGGAGCGGTTTCCCCAAAACGGTTTAGCGCCGCCCTTCGCCGAGAGCTACGCCCCGCCCAGAATTCGCAGCACTGTTTCCTTCGCGCCGCGGGCGATTTCGATCGCTTTGACTTCGTCGCCCGGAAACATTTCGGCGGCATCGCCTGGATATCGGATATCGACGCCGAATGGCCCCAGCCAGCTTGCGCCTTTTTGGGCTTCGGCTGCCTCGCGATTCACTCTGCCGACGAGAGTCAGCAGCCGCTCGATGTCGTGAGTCTTCGGGAACTCGGTTTGGTAATTAGGTGAGAAGGGCCTTCAGGAACTTCTCCGCCTGCTGACAGTGAAAACCGACGATTTCACGCAGGCGGACACTGGTCGCCACATGCGGCGCCAGTTGTCCAGCGGCTTCGAGATCGGCTTCCGCTTTCTCGATCCACTCACCTAGCAGGGACTCGGCGTCCGGGTCAGGCGGCTTCATAGATGACGCGGCCATACTTGTTGGCCGGATAAGCGATTCCGCCAATGACCCGCTTGGTGCGTTCGAAGCGTTCCGTCCGCATCACGACGACGTCCACTGGATATCCGATATCGCCGAGCGCGCCACGAATCTCCACGCTCCTGTCGTGGGTGTTCGCCAGCACCGGTTCGACGACCAGCAGGTCGAGGTCGCTGTCCTTGGTCATCTGCCCCGCAGCCGCGGAACCGAACAGGATGATCCTGTCCGGACGCGCCACCGAGAGGACGCGGCGCACAATCTCGTTCAGTAAGGTTTCGTCGACGCCCATCCGGTTCCATGATACGCGATCAGCGGCTACGGTTGCACCCGGGCCGAGCGCCTGGCCCTTTTGCGACATCCTTACGCTTGACGTAACGCATAATCGCGGATATCCTAAGGATTGATCGTCAGCTATCGGGATCAGCGTACCAGGGACTTCGCCGCCGGAAGACGGGTGAAAGCGTTCTCCGGGATCGAGCGCCCGGCGCGCCTGAAGCTCGACAGGCTGGAAGCGGCTCTGGCTCTTTAGGACCTTGCCGTCTTGCCCGGCAATCGCCTCGAAGCGCTGGCGGGCGATCGTAAGGGGCAGTACAGCATCCGTATCAACGGCCAGTGGCGAATCTGTTTTGCTTGGTCAGGTGGCGCACAGGGACCGTCAAGCGTGGAAATCGTCGACTATCATTAGAACCAAAGGGGGAAGCTATGGCAGTAACCGCGATACATCCGGGCGAGCACCTGGCCGAAGAGCTCAAGGAACTCGGCATGAGCGCTGCCGAGTTGGCACGCAGACTCGACGTGCCGACCAACCGCGTCACTGGTATTTTGAATGGGCAGCGCGCCATTACTGGAGATACAGCCCTGCGCTTGGCCCATTTTTTTGGCACAAGTGCGGAGTTCTGGCTGAACCTGCAAAGCCTCTACGAACTGCGCATCGCCCAAAAGAAAGTGGGGAAATCGATTAAAGCCCTGCCACAGTTAAAGCGTACCGAGCGCGTTCCCGCGTGAGTGCGGGGAGCGGACCACCGCTTTGCGGTCCCATAGCTACTCATACCGCAGAGCCACCACCGGGTCCAGATTCGCCGCCCGCCCCGCCGGCCAGATCCCGAAGAACAGGCCCACGCCGACCGACACCATAATGCCCGAAATGGCCGCCCACAGCGGCACCGCCGTCGGCAAGTTCTTGAAGATCAGCCCCACGAGCATCGAGACGCACCAGCCCAGGAACAGCCCGATCACGCCGCCGATGCCGGTCAGCACCACCGCCTCGGTAAGAAATTGCACGATGATGTCGCTCTTGCGCGCGCCCACCGCCTTGCGAATCCCGATCTCCCGCGTGCGCTCGGTCACCGACACCAGCATGATGTTCATCACCCCGATGCCGCCCACCAGCAACCCGATGGAGCTGAGGATCACCATCACCAGCGCCACGGTGCCGGTGATGCGGTGGAAGTCTTCGATCATCTGCTGCGCGGTGGAGAGCGAGAAGTTGTCCGGCTTGTCGTTCGGCACTTTGCGCTGGATGCGCAGGACGGTGCGCACCTCGTCCTCGGCCTTCGACAGCATGCCTTCATAAGCGATCACGATCAGCATGTTCTCGTTGGCGCTCGGATAGAGCTTGCGCATGGTGAAGTACGGAAACAGGATCCGGTTGTCGTCCTGGCCGGGGAAGGATGCCGCGGGCCGCTCCATGACCCCGATCACTTCCACCGAGTGTCCATCCACTTCGATCCACTTGCCTACCGCGTCCTGGCCCTGGAAGAACGACTTGCCCAGGTCCTCGCCGAGCACGACCACGGGCATGTGGTGCCGGCTCTCGGTATCGGTGAAGAAGCGGCCTTGCAGCATGACCGTGCCGCCGGCGGCGTAGCCTTCTTCGGTCCCGCCGAGCTCGAGGTTGTAGTTGTCATTGCCCTTGTAGCGGGCTTTGTGGATCTGGTCAAAATTGGAAAACAGGTAGGGACTGACGTGTTCCACCGAAGGGCAGCGCTCCTCGATGGCCAGGGCGTCTTCGCGCGTCAACATCTTGCGTTTCTGCTCCTCCAGGGTCCAGCCGCCCATGGCGCTTCCGCGCAAGACCACGATCGTGTTCGGCCCGAAGCTTTTCAGGATGTTGGTGATCGCGCCGTCCAGTCCGGCGATGATGGATCCCACGCCGATCACCGCGCCGGTGCCGATGATGACTCCCAACACCGTCAGGAACGAGCGCATCTTGTGCTCCCGCACCGTGGCCAGCGCCAGGGCCACTCCGGAAGCCAACGAACCGATGGTCATCGTTCCATCCTCAATGCTTCAATGGGGTCCAAGCCGGCCGCGCGCCGTGCCGGATAGATCCCAAAGAACAGTCCCACTGCCGCCGAAAGCGTCACGCCTACAATCACCGCGCTGATGGGAATGTGCATGGGCACCGGCGTGAACGCTTTTACCCCCAAGGAGATCATCCACGCGAAGAGGATCCCAATCACCCCGCCGGTCGCGGAGAGCATGGAAGATTCCACCAGAAACTGGTTGAGTATGTCGACGCGACGCGCGCCCACGGACTTGCGAATGCCGATTTCGCGCGTGCGCTCGGTGACCACTGCCAGCATGATATTCATGATCACCACGCCGCCTACCACCATGAAGACGGAAACCACTCCGACGGCGGTGGCGGCAATCGCGCCGGTCAACTGATTCCACACGTTCACCAGCGAATCCGAGCTGACCATGCCGAAAGTATCGTCGTCCTTGGGGTGCAAGTGCCGGTAAGACCGCAACAGCACGCGGACTTCGTCCTGGGCTTGCTGCAGGACACTCTGGTCCGCCGCCTTCAAATCGTAGCCAATGCCGCTGCGCGAACCGTAAATCTTGAAATAGCTCTCGGCCGGAATCATCAGGAAGTTATCGCGGGAGTTGCCGAAGACCGATCCCTTGGTTTTGGCCACGCCGATGACTTCGAACGGGCGGCCTTCCACTATGATGGACTTGCCGATGGGGTTGGCGTTGGCGAAGAATTGCTCTTTTAAATCGTTGCCGATCACCGCCACCATGGCGCGCTGCCCATCTTCCAGATCGCTGAGGAAGCGGCCCTCGGCTGGCTCGATGTCGGAGAGCACGCCTTCGTTGGCGGTGGCCCCGGTAAGCTGGACGTTGTCCCTGTGTTCCTTGCCGACATGCACGGAGACGCTGCGGCTCACAGACATGCCAACTTCCTCGACCAGCGTGGCGTTGGCGCGCAGAAACTCGAACTCCTCTCTGGAAAGCTGCGGATTGCGCCGGTCCATCTCAATATACTTCTTTGGGTCCCATACGCCCATCATGATGATGCGCCGCACCTTGAAGCCGTCGGCGCCCATGCTCGACACATTCTGCGCCACATACACGTTCATGCCATCGATCACCGACATGACCGCGATGAGGGTGGTGGTGGCCAGGATAATCCCCAACAGCGTGAGGAAGCTGCGCAGCTTGCTGCCGCGCAGGGAGAGCGCCGCGCCGGTGACAGCCTCGCCAAAAGAAGCGTTGGTTCTCATTCAATTTCCAGACGAGATATGCGGGTTCTTTGTTCCGCGATCCGTTATCCATTCCATTATGGCGTGATCCAGCCACAGGCGGGGGCGCTGCTTGGCGAGGAAGCCCAGATGCCCGCCGTATTCGGTCGCCAGCAGTTGCAGGCAGGGGTTTTGGCGGAACGCCGGGTGATCGTAAATCCGGAACGGGACAAAGGGGTCGTCTTGTGCCGTAATAAACAAGGTGGGCACCCGGATGCGCTCCAGAAACTGGTTGGCGGATTGCGTTCGATAATAGTGTTCGGCGCCGCTGAAACCGAAGTGTGGCGCGGTAATGCGATCGTCCATTTCGAAGACCGTGCGGATGCCGCGCAAATCGGCGGGAGTGGAACGCCACACGGCGCGGGCCCGCGCGCGCATCAGGCTTAAGAAGCGGTATTCGTAAAGGCGGTTATCCGGCTGGCCGATCCGCCTGGCGCAGGCTTCCAGGTCGATGGCAGCCGCGGCGGCGCAGACACCGGCAATGAGCGGCTGGGCGGCTTCGCCCAACTCGCCGGCCAGTTTCGCCACCAGGTTGCCGCCTAAAGAAAAACCTACCATCCATACCGGCGCGCGGCCCTCGGCGGCAAGGGCGCGCACCACGGCGAGCAGATCGCTGGTGAGTCCGCCGTGATAGACCGTCCTGGCAAGCCGCTCGGTGCCGCCGCAGCTTCGCAGGTTCGAGCGGTGAACCGTGTATCCGGCCGCGACCGCGCAGGCGGCCATGCTGTGCATGTAGCCCGCGTCGGCCGATCCCTCCAGGCCATGCACCAGCACGATCTCGCCCCGTGGCGCGCCGGCGGGCCTTTCGGTTTCGACCAGCACCTGCACATCGGGCTCCGTGTGGTA
>Ga0181536_10002267_pt1 | contig 21877 bp, 19 predicted proteins | sample PEATcosm2014_Bin_41_FD_121105 | JGI IMG/M metagenome (GOLD analysis project Ga0181536, IMG submission 121105) | Peatland microbial communities from MTU Mesocosm Facility, Houghton, MI, USA - PEATcosm2014_Bin17_60_metaG | ecosystem: Environmental > Terrestrial > Soil > Wetlands > Peat | place...
AACCGAAAGCAGGTTTCCCACTTTCCACTGCCGTGTTTTCCCCGGTTCCAACAAATTCAGAAAGGAGGCCTGGCGGCGGAGCTTCGCTCCTCCTCCAGGCTCATTGTTCGATTAGAAAATGCTGGGGCCTTGAGGGTTGCGTGAAAAGCAGAAGGCCCAGCCTTCCCGTACCGAGCTGGAAGACCGGGCCCAAGAAAGATACGATGCTGCCGTTTATTGACCGGTGCTTTGTCTGTTGCGACGGCGCAACATGAGGCTGACACCCAACAAGGCGGTGCCCATGAGCACCATGGATCCCGGCTCAGGAACCGGCGGTGGGGTCGGCGCGTTACCGAAAAAGGCAAAGTGCGAACCATAACTATCGCTTGTTCCACCTTGGCTTACCTGCGAATAGTACGTGTCCCCAAGCCAACCTCCGTTGGTGTTGGCTACCAAACCGAACGCTCCATCCGGAGTGAAGGAGAATGTACCGGTTTCGTTACTCCCGGTGCCATTGATCCAGTTGATCGTGCCCGGGTCGCTCAGCAAATACCAGCCCACCACGTCGCTCCACGCTGCAACATGGAAGGAGACGATTGAGCTAACCTTTCCGGTGACGGTGAAGTAAACCGAATTTACCGGACCGCCAGTCGGCGTGGCCAGGTATTCAGCACTTGTGTCCAGACCCGACCCGCAGTTGCCGCCGCCGTAAATGCAATAGCCGACGTTGTAGGCTGGGCCATCCCAGGACGAACTATTCCAAAACGGATCGCCGCTGGTGCCGAGAGCCGGCTCGGTAGCCGACCAAACACCACCGGACTGCTCCAGCGTGAGGCCAGTCCCAGTGAGGGAAAGCACCAGGTCGTTATAGTCGTAGTCCCCGCCAACCATATCCTCGACACCAACGTAGTACGTTACACTGTCCGCCCAGGTTGGAGCCGCCAACGCGAGCACTACTCCCAACAACAGCCACCTGCTGTTCAACCTTGTCATGATCCCCTTGGGTCCCCCCCGGAGCCGCCCCAGTGCCCATTTCCGCCTGGCGCCACCTGCCCTTTGTTCTTAGAATTCTTGCTTAGGCAGTTCTCCGGGGTCTCTACGTGCACGTGATGGCCCAGAACTGTTTCAGCTTTGATTTCATAATGTTACATGTATGTTTCAAGACATTTCGGTCCGCATTGGTTCCGCAGTTTTAGGATTAAAGGAAACTTCGTTGCCATGGCGGCTGTTGGTCGAGTGTGGAGGAAGGTCCGACATACGAGTTATGCCGGTTCGCACATTGGATCACGTGGATAATGACTTTTCATTAGGGCCGTTCGGTACAATTCTTCAGTGCGATTGAATCAGTTCTTCAAGTACCTCAACCGTGCCATCGCGGTTTTGGTGATTCTCGCAGCCTTCGGTGTCTGGTGGGTTGCGTGGCGGCCGCTGCCGCAGACGTCGGGAAGCATCTCCGCCGGAGTTGCGCAGAAGGTCACGGTTTCCTTCGATCGCCTGGGAGAGCCGCACGTAACAGCCGCCGACCAGGATGATCTGCTGTTCGCGCAGGGCTATCTGACGGCACAGGAACGCATGTGGCAGATGGACGCGCTACGCCGGCTGGCCAGTGGTGATCTCTGCGAGATCGTGGGCGCAGCGGTGCTGGAGTCGGACCAGGAAGTGCGGCGCCTGCGGATGCGACGCATCGCTGAAGAAGCGGCGGTGTCGATGCCGGCCGGGGACCGCGCGGAACTTGCCGCGTACGCCCGTGGCGTGAATGCTTACCTCGATTCGCATCGCAGACGGCTGCCGCTCGAATTCACACTGCTGGGGTACGATCCGCGACCTTGGAGCGTCGTGGACAGCATCCTCATCGGTTTGCATATGTTCCGCGACCTGACCACGTCTTATCCGGACGATCTGCTGAAGCAGCGGATGCTGGCGGGCGGAGATCGCGCCAAAGTGGACTTTCTGTTTCCAGTGCGAACGGGCCGCGAAATGCCCCCGGGAGTGCTGCTGCCAGCGCGCGCCGAGGCGCAGCCGGGCTCGAATGCGTGGGTGGTTTCGGGCGCGCACACAGCATCGGGAAAACCGCTGGTCTCGAACGATATGCATCTGGAATTCTCCATACCCGGCATCTGGTACCTGGTGCACCTGCAATCGCCGGGTCTGAACGTCGCGGGTGTTTCGCTGCCGGGTGTGCCAGGCGTCATCGTGGGGCACAACGAACGCATTGCGTGGGGCGTCACGAACATGCACTACGACGTGCAGGATCTTTACATCGAGAAAATCGACGACCGCACGGGACGCTACGAATACCGGGGCCAGGTTCTGCAAGCCCGTGCGGAACGCGAGATCATCCGGATCAAGAACGACCGGCCGCTGGAACTGCTGAACTGGGTGACGGTGCATGGTCCGGTGCGGCCCGAAGGCACGCTGCGGCTGGCGCTGCGCTGGGTGGCGGCTGATCCCGGCACGTTTCAATTCCCATTCCTGGAGATTAACCGGGCGCGCAACTGGCAGGAGTTCACGAAGGCTATTTCCCGCTTTCCCGGGCCCGCACAGAACTTCGTGTACGGCGACGTGGACGGCAACATCGGCTATCACGCAACGGGCAAGCTGCCCATCCGCAAAGGCTACGCCGGTGACACGCCGGTGGACGGCGCTTCCGGCAATTTCGAGTGGCAGGGCTTTATTCCATTCGACCAGTTACCCACGTCGTTCAATCCTCCCGATGGCCTGATCGTCACGGCGAACCAGAATCCGTTCCCGCCCGATTATCCTTACGCAGTGAACGGAATCTTCGCGCCACAGTACCGCTCGAACCAAATCCGCGACATGCTGGCGGGGAGAAGCGGATTGCGGCCCGAGGACACGCTGGCCGTGCAGAAGGATGTGTACTCGGGTTTCAACCGCTACCTAGCGAGGGCGTTGGTAGCGGCATACGACCGGCGCGGCGGGCACGCGGAGCTGACCGACGCTGTGGCCCTGCTGCGCGCGTGGAACGGCCAAATGGATAAGGACCGGCCAGAGCCGCTGATTCTCTCGCTGACATTCCAGCATTTCCGGAGGGCAGTGGCGGAACGGGCGACACCTGGCGAGGGCACGGTCTATGAAATCCAGATTGCGCCGGCGGTAATCGAGAACCTGTTGCGTGCGCGGCCGAGCGGCTGGTTTGCGGATTACGATAGCGCTCTCGTGCAGAGTTTTTCCGACGCCGTGGACGAAGGCCGTCGCATGCAGGGACCGGACGTGAAGAAGTGGGTGTACGGGGCATACCTGGAATTGACCATCGCGCATCCGATTGGCCATCGGCTGCCGCTGGTGGCCAAATATTTTGACGTGGGGCCGGTTTGGATGAGCGGGTCCTCAACTTCGGTAAAGCAGACGACGCGGCGCCTCGGACCTTCCATGCGAATGAACGCAGACCTGGGCGATTGGGATCGCTCGCTCATGAATCTGCCTATCGGTGAATCCGGGCACGTGCTCTCGCGCCATTACAAAGATCAGTGGGACGCATACTACAACGGCACGAGCTTTCCGATGCAGTTCCGGAAGGTGGAGGCGAAGAGTGTGCTGGAATTTGTGCCGGAGGGGGGAAAGTAGACGTCTCGATTCAGCTTAACCTGCCTATATCCGCCAGAGTCACGCTTCGGTGTAAAGGCCCATGCGGCGCTTCACGAGATCGACGGTGGAGTTGGCAACGGGGGCGACGCGGCCGGCGCCTTCGCGCAGCACGCGCGCTACGTAGCCGGGTTCGGACGTAATCTCACGATAGCGCTTCTGAAAAGGCTCGAGATGCGAGATGACCATCTCGGCCACCTGCTTCTTCAAATCGCCGTAACGCATGCCGGCGAAGTGGGCACGCATCTGGTCATTGGTCCAGCCGCTGAAGGCCTGGAAGATGGCGAGCAAATTCTCGACACCGGCGCCAAGCGAGGCGAAGTCCACGGCGGGATTCGAGTCGGTAGTGGCGCGCATGATCGTCTTGCGGATGCGATCGGGCGGATCGAGCAGCGCGACGGCATGGCCCGCGCCCGCGGCGGACTTGCTCATCTTGGTTGTGGGATCGTCGAGTCCCATGATGCGCGCACCAACCGCGGGCATGTTGGTCTGGGGCATGACGAACGTTTCGCCGTACAGCGAATTGAAGCGCTGAGCGATGTCGCGCGCGAGCTCTAGATGCTGGGCCTGGTCCTCACCGACGGGCACGATGGCGGCCTGATACAGCAGAATGTCGGCGGCCATCAGGACGGGATACTGGAGCAGACCATCGCTGGTGGTCTGCTGCGCCGCGGCCTTGGCCTTGTACTGCGTCATGCGCTCCAGCCAGCCCACGGGCGTGACGCAAGTGAGCATCCAGGCGAGCTCCGCGTGCGCGGGCACGGCGGATTGCACCATAATGCTCGAGTGCTTGGGATCGATGCCGGCGGCGAGAAACAGGGCGGCGATCTCTTCGATCTTAGAGCGGAGCTCGGCGGGCGGCTGGTAGACCGTGACGGCGTGCAGGTCCACGATGCAAAAGATGCTCTCGTAGTCGTGCTGAATCTTGACCCAGTTACAGAGCGCACCGAGGTAGTTGCCGATGTGCACGTTGCCGGACGGTTGGATGCCCGAGAATACGCGTGCTTTCATGTGGTGGAATAGACTTTCCTGCTGGTCCGCGGCGGACGGGCAGAACTCTTATCGTAAGCGATGGCGCATTCTCAAACCAACTTCGAAGTGCAGATCGAGAAACTGGTCTACGGCGGCGATGGCCTGGCGCGGCTGAATGGGCAGGTTGTGCTGGTGCCCTTTGTGCTGCCGGGAGAGCGCGCCACAGTGGAGCCGGTGGAGCGGAAACCGGGGCTGGTGCGTTCGAAACTGGTGGAACTGCACGAACCATCGGGCGAACGGGTGGTCGCGCCGTGCCCCTACTTTGGGCGATGCGGGGGCTGCCACTATCAGCACGCCAATTACGAAACGCAACTCGGGCTGAAGCGTGGCATCCTGGCGGAGACGCTGCGGCGTGTGGGCAAGATGGAGCCACCGGATGAGATTTCCGTTATCGCGGCGGAGGCCTGGAACTATCGCAATCGGGCGCAGTTTCACGTGCGCGGCACGGAGCTGGGATATTTGGAAGCGCGCTCAAACCGGTTCTGTGCGGTTGAGCAGTGCCCGATCAGCTCGCCACGCGTCAACCAAGTGGTTACGGCGTTGCGGGAGATGCTGCGAGATGCGCGCTGGCCGCGGTTTGTGCAATCGATCGAAGTTTTCACGAATGAAGATCAGGTGCAACTGAACGTGCTCGAAAGCGAGCGCCCGGTAGCGCGCCGCTTCTTCGACTGGTGCGCAGAGAAGTTGGCAGGGTACGTGCCAGGGCCGCTGGACTACAGCGCGGCGGGTACGAGCTATCAGGTGAGCGGCGGGTCTTTTTTTCAAGTGAACCGGTTTCTGATCGACCAGATGGTCAAGCAGGCACTGCCGGAGGCGCGGGGGGAATCGGCTGTGGATCTTTTCGCGGGAGTGGGGTTGTTCTCTGTTCCATTGGCGCGGCGCTTGGCGAAAGTGACAGCCGTGGAATCGGGCGCGGGGGCGTTACGCGATCTGCGGTTCAATGCGGAGCGAGCAGGCGTCGCGATTGACGCGCATCAGAGCAGTGTGGAGCAGTTTCTGGCAGGCGTGACGGTGGCACCGGATTTCGTGCTGGCCGATCCGCCGCGCGCAGGCCTCGGGAAGAATACGGTTCGAGAGTTGGTGCGGTTAAACCCGGCGCGGATCGTGCTGGTGGCGTGTGATCCGGCAACGCTCGCACGCGATCTGGCAGGACTTGTCGCGGGCGGATACCGGCTCGCCAAGCTCACCATGATCGACCTGTTTCCGCAGACGTTTCACATTGAGGCGATCGCGGATTTGAGCAGGTAAGGCTGGAGCTTGTAGAGCATCAAATATACGACGACGCCGGTGACGCTGACATAGAGCCAGATGGGGAAAGTCCAGCGGGCGATGGCGCGATGCCGGTCGAAGCGGGAGGAGAGACCGCGGCTTAGCGTAATGATGGCGAGCGGCGGGACAGAGGCCGCGAGCACCGTGTGGGTTGCCAGGATGCTGAGGTAGATGGTGCGAACCACACCGGGATGCCGAAATGGCACCGAGCCGACATTCGCATGGTAGATGAGGTAGCAGGTGAGGAAAACGCAGGACGTGACAAAGGCCGCGATCATCACGCGTTTGTGATTCTGCACTTTCCGGCGGCGAATGAGAAGGTAGCCCCACACTAGGAGAATCGCAGCACTACCGTTCAGGAAAGCGTTGACAGCGGGCAGATCGTGGATCGAGATCATGAACGCTCCCGCTCCAGCCGGCGGATATCGACGATCAGGACGGGCGCCGGATCATCCTGGGCAGCGCCATAGTAGCCGCGGATTCTGCCTTGGCGGTCGACCAGAACGAAGCGCGTGCTGTGCTCGAGCGAGCCATCCACGTTGCCCAGCATGAAGGAGCGGCGGTCGAGAGCGTCGAGTGTCTTCTGATCTCCAGTGAGGAAAAACCAGCGGTCTGGCTCAGCGTGAAACTGCCTAGCATAGGCGGCGAGCACCAACGGCGTGTCGCGCTGCGGATCGACCGTGAAGGAAACCAGCCGCACGTCCTTAAATTCCGCGACGGCGAACTGCAAGCGGCGCATCTGTGCGCTCATCCTGGGGCAGGAACTGGTGCAGTGGGTAAAGATGAAATCGGCAATCCAGATTTTGCCGTCGAGCGAGTTACGGTCAAACGGCTCGCCGGTTTGTGAGGTGAGATGGAAATCCGGAACGTGGCCGTAAACGGTCAATGGGGCCTGGCGAGAACATCCCACGCTCGCGGCACAGACAACAAAAGCGCAAATGAGCGAAGCTTTCAAACCGAAATCACAGGCCGGGCCTGTCGAGCAGCATTATGCCATACAGGAGAGGAAGATAAACAACAGACGCGAGCAGAACACCGCGGGCACGCAACAATGAACGCTCGGTGGCGACACGAACTCCCGAATAGAGGAACCAGATGCCAAGTGCGAGCGCACCCAGTAAGTAGAGCTTTCCAGACATACCTACCAGCCCCGGCGCGAGACTCACGGGGATCAGCAAAGACGCACAGAGCACGATCTGGCGCGCGGTGGAATGGCCATCGGGCTCGACCACTGGCAGCATGCGGATGCCCGCGCGCGCGTAGTCATCGCGGTACATCCAGGCAATTGCGTAGAAGTGCGGGAACTGCCAGAGAAACAGAATCGCCGAAAGCACCCAGGCTTGCGGCGTGAGAGTGCCAGCGGCCGCGGCGAAGCCAATCAACGGAGGCATGGCGCCGGGAAAAGCACCGACCGAGGTGGAAAGCCAAGTGCGCTGTTTCAATGGCGTGTAGACGAACAGGTAGCTGACGAGCGTGGCCCCCCCGAGCACGGCGGAAAGCATGTTGACGAAACAGGCGAGCTCGGCAAAACCAACGACAGCTAAACCAATGCCAAACGCAAGCGCGCGATTGGCATTGAGCCGGCCGGCGGGCAAGGGGCGATCGGACGTGCGGCGCATCTTGGCGTCGGCCTCACGCTCATACCATTGGTTGAGCGCGGCGGTGCCGGAGGCGATGAGGCCGGTGCCGGTGATGGTGTGGAGCAAGGCCCACCAGTGGATCTGCCAGAGCGAGAGACCTCGCAGACCGAAGAAGTAACCCACGCCCGTGCTCATCAGAATGAGCCAGGTGATGCGTGGCTTGGTGAGGCTGATGTAATCTCTCATGCGGAAGGGACCACCACACCTTCCGTCTGCATCTCAGCGAGCGGCCACCGCACATGGCGAAATACTTGGATGGCGAGCACCACGCTCGAAGCCATTGTCAACGCACCGACGGCCACGTGCGCGACCGTGAAACCCACCATGACCGGCATTGGTTGCGGGGCGTCGGCTGTGGCAACACGGCTCATATAAGCCGCGATGCCGAGAAACACCTGGAGAAACGTGACCGACAATAATGCCAGCGCGGAGCCGCGCAATGCAGCATGGTCCGCGTGGCGCATGAAAATGCGCACAGTTATCCAAAGTACCATGCCGGTGGCCAGCAATGCGCCGATGACGTGGGGAAGAATGCCGATGGCCTGATGGCGCGCGGAAGCTCCCAGGGCAAGTTGGAGAAATACACACGCCGGCGCGGCCAGCGCAAGCCAGTGCAAAGGCGGCCCACCGGTGTCATCAACGATCTGAGCTCCGCGTTGCCAACTTTCCGAGGTGAATAGAGCGATGGCCACTGTGGTGGAGAAGAAAAGTTGCGCGAGACATGCGTGGCCGATGCTGACCGGCTTGGGCAGCAGGAAGATCACGGTCATCCCGCCCAAGACGCCTTGAGCGACAACGGCGGCGAGGGAGATCCAGCCGAGGTTTCTCAGCCAGCGGCGGCGTTCTGCGCGCAGGAGCCAGATGACCATCCCAATGGTGAGAAGGCCGACCGTCGTAGCCACCATGCGGTGGCCGTGTTCATAAAAAATGTTGCCCTCCATCGCCGGCATCAGTTTGCCGTAGGAGAGCGGCCAATCGGGGACCGAGAGGCCTGCGTCGTTGCTGGTGACGAGGCCTCCGGCCACTACGAGAAACAGCGTACAGAAAGACCAGAGCACCGCATAACGGTGCAGCCAAACATTGCTCATGCTGTAATTCAATTATCCCTTAAAATCGAAATCTTGCGATTTGCTTTCCTTGGCGCCGACCGTGATGTCGACGTCTTTCGTCCCGAACTTCTCATGCCAAGCTTCGATCGTATACTTTCCGGGCGGCAGCCCCTTGATGGAGAACGTGCCATCGTCGCCCGTCACCGCGAAGAAGGGGTGATTGACCACGCCGATATAGGAACGCATCCATGGATGCACGTTGCACTTCACCGGAATCATGACTTCTTCACGCGCGAACTTCTTCAGTTTGGGATCGCCATTGGGCGGCTGCGACTCGTTCCACTCCTGGTTGACCTTGGGGAGGGGATGAATGTTGTGATTCGTCGGATCGTCGTTGACGATTTTGATGTCCTGATTCGCCATCACGCCGATCACGTGCGGCCCGTACATGCAGCCCTTCTGCGCGATTTCCACGGGCGTGCTGGGGATAGGCCACTGGCGGTCAGGCACGCCTGCCTTGATCCAAACGAAGACGTTCCTCAGGGTGCCGTTTCCATTCACCACTACTTCCTCTGACTTTGGCGGCGCCCCGGCGTGGGCACGCGCGCAAGCGGGATTGGCCGACATGTCGATCGTCCTCATCACCGGCTTATCACCCGAGAAACTCACCTTGCCCGTAATAGTGGCGGCGTTGGCTTCGTCGATGGGAGCGGCCGCGGGTGCGGCAGCCTCCTCCTTCGGCGTCTCCGGGGCCTTGTTTCCGCCGCAGCCAACCACAAAAAGTGCGGATGCGGCAATCAGACTCACAAAAATGCTTTTCATTTCAGCTAGCGTCTCCTCTTCTATCCGAAATTTTCAACGGCCGGCCCCCGCGCCGGCGCTGGCGCGCAGACGGTTCAGCTCGTCCGGAGTGAACTGGAACATATAACGCACCAGAAGATCGGCATGATCCCTGGCGTACGTTTGGAAGCTGGGCGGCGTGGGCCCGGCAAAGACCCAGCGTTCGCCGTCCCGCCGGAACAGGCCCGACGGCATAGCCGTGCCGGGCGCCATCATCTCCGGATGCACGATCCAGCGCTCGGTCCAACCCGGTTTCAGCCGTTCCCTGGCAATCAGAAAACTCGGAGCCGTGGCGCGCGCATCATGTTTGGGATCGCCCGTCATATGGCACTTCAGGCAGGGGGCGCCTTCGCTCGAAAACAACTGCCGCGCCATGGTACGCTCCTGGTCGCTCACCATCTCCATTTTTGGTGCGATATAGGGCTGCGCTTGGGCCGACAGGGCCGCAAAGAAGCGCACCAGTTTCTGGATTTCCCCATTGGAGAAATAGAAAGTTGGCATGCGGGCTTTCAGATATTGTCGCACGCCATCGCGGTTGGTATCGGTGTCGCTCCGCGACGGGTTGGCCAGGAAGCGCATCAGCCATTGCGGATTGACGCGGGCGCCTTCGCCGATCAGGCTGGGCGGCTTCTGGTCTTTCCAATCGGGATCCTGATAGCGCGCCAGTTGCATGAAGACGGTACTCTGCCCGACGTGCACCTGATGGCAGCCCATGCAGTTGTATTTGCGGACAACCCACCAGCCGTCGATGATGTCCTGGCGCTGATCGGCCGGATCGAAGTGGTAGCGCTCCGGCATGGTGGATTCCACCGACCCGAGCAGGAACGTCGCCACCTGCTCGATCTCCGGCTTCGACAAATTGAAATTCGGCATTTTCAGCCGGTCGAGTTTGTTGGGTTTCTCCTTGCCTTCATCGTAGACGGCCGGATTCTGCAGCTTGTGCTCAAAGAAACCCTTGTGCGTATACCAGTCTTCGCGCTCGGCTTCGTGCCCGAGCAACGCGAAGTCCAGACGTTCCAGAGGTTTTGAGCCTTCCTTGGTCAGCTCGGTTCCGATGCGCTGTTCTTCTTCAAGGCCTGCGATTTCGTGGCAGCCGGCGCAACCGTAATAGCGCACCAGGAACTGGCCACGTGTTTTGAGCTTGGGATCGTCCAGGTAATCCGACGCCGCATACGTAACCCCGTCGTGCTTGCGCGTCATCAAATAACTGGCAATATCACGCGCTTCGTCGATGGTGAGCCGCAGACTCGGCATGGGCGTCATCTGTTCGACTTGCAGCTCGTGGCCATCGTTGGGGCACTTGTCATGATCCATGTCGAAGACGAACGGGAGGCCCTTCTTCTTGTAATCTTCGGCCGTCAGATCGCGCTTCTCGAACGGGCAATACGGCAGCGTGCGCTCGCGCGGGTTGTGAATCCAACGAACGATGTAATCGTAGTTGTCCTTTTCGCCCACGCGGCTCAGGTTGGCGGCGAAGTCACCGCCTTGCTTTTCACTGCCTTCGCCAATTGAGTGGCAGGCCATGCAACCACGGGTTTCGAAGGCCTCTTTGCCCTTCGCCGGATCGCCTTTGGCTTGTGAAGGCAGATTGCCGGTCACACCCGACTGCCAGATGAACGCCCCGATTGCCTTGATTTCTTCCTGATCCAACCGGAAGGTGGGCATCTTGGTCCGGGGCCGCCATTTGTGCGGGTCCTCGAGCCACACAGGAATCCACTCTTTGTGCATCTTCATGCGGACTTCTTTGAGGCTTGGCCCGACCTTCTTGACTTCGCGGATTAGGTCGCTCGACCGGATGTCGGCCTGTTCGATCTTGGCGTCGAGACCGGTGATGCGCACTTTCAGGTCGTTGGCATGCTGATAGAGCTGCTGCGCTTCGTCGTTGTTGCGCGTGCGGTCGGCCTTATCGGTCGTGAAACCGATCTCGCGCGTCCACTCGGCTTTCTGCTGCTCAAGCTGGCGGATTTGCTGCGTAACGGCGGTCATCTCGTCGGGCTCGCGATCGAAGCCCTCGTAGCGATGGCAGCCCATACACCCGCGCCGGCGGAACGTCTCGCGGCCGGCGTTCAGCGTATCGGCCATCTCCGTGACGATCTCTTTCACGTGACACTGCTGGCAGCCGGCTTCGAAATTCTCGCGGTAGTGCATGGGCCACAGCCAGAACTTGTGACGTCCATGCGCCTTCACCACGCTATCCACGGCCGCGCCGTTGCCACCGTGGCAGGGAGTGCAGCCGAACTTTTCGGGATCGTGAATCTTGAGCAATTCGCGGTTGGGATGGCTGACAAAAACCTCGCCGCCGACGTCTGCTTTCGTGAGAGTAACTGGTTCACGAGTGCCTAAGTGACAAGACTCGCACCGATCCACCAGATCGACATCTTTGACGTGAATCTGCCGGATGTGGATGTCGAAATCCTGCATCTTGGTGATGAGGCCGGCGAGAGTGTCGGAGCTGACGTCCGCGATTCTATCGGAAAGGTACTTATCGCGCTGTGCGCGCAGCTCTGTCGCGGGCTTCAGAAGTTCCACGCGTTGCTGCAATAGTTGGGCCTTTTGAGCCTTCCAGTCTTGCAGCGTGCCGTCCATTTTCGTGAAGTCCATGGGCAACGACTCGATCGAGCCGTCCGGCTTGGGCAGCTTGACGGTGTGTGTTTCCTTCTTCAGTTCCTCAATCTCCTGGCGCTTGGAGTTCTTGGAACGCTCGCTATTGGTGGTCTCGATCTGATAGGTCAGAGCGCCAATGTGGCCGCGCACTTCCTGAAACGGGTCGTTGAGCGCCAGAATGCGCGGCACCAGCTCCTGGTTGACTTTGCGGTCGATCTCACCAACTTGCGCGGCTACGGCTTTCTCCGCGCCCTGCATGTCGCGATCGAGCTTCTGATAGTCCGCCGAAGCTTTAATCTCTTTTTCAAAACGCGCTTCGTTCGGGCGAACGCGGCGGAGATATCGCGTGTAGACCTTGGCGAAGTCGCTTTGATAACCCTTCCACGGACGGATGCCATAGACCTCATCCCACAACGCCCATCCGAGAGAAAGCAGCAGCAGCGCCGACCAGATGAACAGGGGTCTGCTCAGTGACGAATGGACTACCGGGTCCTTGTCTTGTTCTTGGTCGTTCATACGTTAAACCAGGGCGTTACCCAGACGTACTTGATTCGGAACAGGAGCCTCGCAAGGATCTTGATGGGAAGCGCCAGCATGACGATGAGAAAGGTCTGCATCACGACGTACTGCAACAGGCTCATGCGCTTGAAAATTTTCTGATTAAATGGCTGTTCCTTGATCAGCTTCCATTTGCCAATCACCAGGCTCCGACCGGCAATCAGTTTATGAATGAACCACCCCGCAACCGCCGCGTAGAGCCCGCAGACGATGGCGCCGAAGAAGATCTTTGCGATCCGCCCTTTGACGCCGAAGATATCGGGCAGATCCCGGTTCACCGCAAACTCCAGCCGGTTGTGGTCCCACGTCGTGCCTGGCCAGAACCACATCCAGCCCGGGCCGCGAATCAGCGTACCAATCACGATCATCGTCACCCACAACACGATGAAGCCGAAGATGAACGTCAGGATGGCGCTTTTCCGCTGCTTGAAGGTGTAATAGCCATTTCCCAGCGGGTTGGCGTCGATATAGGGAATCGCCATCAGGCCAACGATAATTAGTGACGGCATCACCACGCCGGCGATCCAGGGATCGAAGTAAACCAGCATTTCCTGCAACCCAAGGAAGTACCAGGGGGCCTTCGACGGGTTCATCGTGAGGGTCGGGTTGGAAGGCTCTTCGAGCGGCGCGTTCAGAGTAATCGACCATACCATGAGGATCAACGTCACGATGATGGCGGCGAGAAACTCGATGCGCAGCAGGTACGGCCAGACGTGAACCTCCTTGGCCCAGCCGGGCTTCCACGGCTGCGTTTTTCGATGGTGCGTCTTGGCGAGCGCGGGGTTGGCTTCGAGTTCAGCGATCAACCGGTCGTTGGCAAACGCCTGCCGCAGCGCGTACCACGTATAAAACGGCACTACAATCATGAGCAACACGATGGGCACGTTGTCCGGAAGGCTGATGATGGTCCAGAGCTGATGTAGATCCATGGCGATCTCCCGTTAGATCTTTTTCGGTTCCTTCATCTCGGTTTCCAGCTGAAGAGGCGCTGGCCCGGAGATGCCGCCATCTTTGCGCACGCGCCAGAAGTGCACCACCATAAACGCGGACGCGATGATCGGAATAGCCACGCAGTGCCAGATATAGGCGCGCAAGAGTGCGTTCGAGTCCACAATGGAGCCGCCCAATAACCCGAAGCGCACATCGTTGAAAGGCGTCATGCCAAGCTGGTGCCCGAAGGGACCGTCGTGGCCGAGCAGCGGCGTCGCACGGGCCATGTTGGTTCCAACCGTGACGGCCCAGAAACCGAGCTGGTCGTCGGGCAGCAAGTAGCCGGTGAAGCTGAGCAGCAGCGTCAACACGAGCAGAATGACCCCGACCACCCAGTTGAACTCGCGCGGCTTCTTGTACGACCCGGTGAGAAACACGCGGAACATGTGCAGTTCAACCATGATCACCATGAGATGCGCGCCCCAGCGATGCATGTTGCGCAGCAGTTTGCCGAATGGCACGTCGTGTTCGAGGTACAGGATGTCTCGGAAGGCCACGACCTTTGAGGGATGGTAGTAGAACATCAGCAGCGTGCCGGTGAACACCAGCGTGATGTAGACGTAGAACGTCATGCCGCCCATGCCCCAGGTGTAGTTGTAGGCCACGGCGTCGCGATTGATTTTCGCTGGATGTAGATGCAGGAAGACGTTGGAGAGGACACCCAGAGCACGGCTTCGCGGCGTCTCATCATGCTTGACACGCAGCACGGATTTCCAGACGTCGGTCTTCTCGGGCTGCTTGAGCGCTTTGATCTCTTCGACGGCCTGCGCTTGCACCGCCTTCGCGCCTTCTACCAGGGTGGCAACCGGGCTCTTTTTCGCGCCGTTATCACCGGTTCCGCCAGCTCCGTTACCGCCCGATCCGTTGGTTCCGTTTCCCTCAGCCATGACTTACCTCCAGATGGCTAGACGTGAATGATCGCGCCGGAATCGTTGAATTCATCGCGCTCTCCTTTGGGCCACCGGTAGAGGTGGCTCAGGTCGACTTCAATTTGCCCCTCGGGTGTTAATTCGACGTGCGCACGGTCCATGGGGCGGGGCGCGGGGCCTTCGAAGTTGATGCCTTCCGGGTCGTAGCCCGAACCGTGGCAAGGGCATTTGAACTTGTTCTCGCTGGGTTTCCAATCCGGCGTGCAGCCCAAATGGGTGCAGATGGCCGAGATCACAAAAATGCCCTCGGTATTGCGCACCACCCAAATGCGATGCGCGTTCTGGAACTTCGTATCGACCCCGAAGCCGAAATCCGACGGGTAGCCGATCAGAAACCTGGTCTTGGGTTCGTAGAGCACCCGCGGAAAAAAGAACCGCAGGAACATCAGAAAATTGACTCCAAGGAAACCCAGGATCCCCGCCATGACAAAGCGTCGGCGACGCGCGCTCACGCGCTGCGGATCGGGATCGTTAGTGGTGAAAATCTTCTTGAGCGCGTCTGCCAGGCTAGGTTTGGCTTTAGTTTCCGGCGCTTGCGCGCCGGGAGGAGTCTCGAGGGTAGCCATTTCGTGCCCTTATGACCGGGAGCGCCCGGTCCCCTTCGTCTGGATTTGTAGACAATCCACCGCCAGCGCATGGGGGCGGTTAATCGGCGAGGGCAGCAGGCTCCGTTATGTGGAATATGGAAAGCCTGGTTTAGTAAACCGTACTGCTGTTATGAACAGACGCTTGCGAAAGCCTGTTTGCCTGCACTCCTGATCAACCGGTTCAGTCCCCACCTCCCCGGCAGCCTCGTAATTGATTTATACGACTCGATATTTTACACCCCCTGAGCGGATTTGCAAGAGCGGGGTGTGAATTTGATTCCACAACGCGGTTGGCGGGAAACAATTGCCGCCGCATCCCCGAGTGCTATTTGACTCGCCCACGAGCCTGTGTTAATCGTAGTGATCTTCAACGGAAACTCGGATGGCAGACGAGCATAACGCCGAGGGATCCACACCGCCACCTGCGCCGGGCGGCGCATCCGAACCTGTGAAGCCGCCGGCGGCAGCACCGAAGGCAGCGGCTCCTAAACCCGCGGCCGCGGCCCATGCGGCGCCGAAGCCACCGGCGCCTATGGCGGCCACGCCGTGGGAAGGCGAACTTCCCTCTCAAATCAAAGAGCGCTTCCCGGATGAGGTTACCGCGTGCTCGAGTTATCTCGGGCAGAATTTTGTGGTCGCCAAACCGGATGCGGTTATCCCGCTACTGGAATTCTTGAAGCTGGAGGCGGATTTCGATTATCTGGTGGACATCACCGCGGTGGATTATCCGAACCGTGCCGAGCGCTTCGATCTGGTCTATATTCTGTATAGCTTCCCACGCAACGAGCGGGTGCGGGTGAAGACCGCTATCGCGGATGGTACCGAGCTCCCGACGGCTGTGCACGTGCACACGGGCGCGAACTGGCTGGAGCGGGAAGTATTCGACATGTTCGGCATCCAGTTCGCGGGCCATCCCGATATGCGCCGCATCCTGCTTCCCGAGGAATGGCAGGGGTTCCCATTGCGGAAAGAAATGTCCATCATTCAGCAGGACGACCGTTGGGTCAGGGAGAACCTGGGGATCGAAAGCGGCCACTAACCCTCCATGCCGGAAACCACTTTTCTCGATTCCACCGAACTAGTTCTGAACATGGGGCCGCAACACCCGTCCACGCATGGCGTGCTGCGCGTGATCCTCAAGCTGGATGGCGAAAAGGTAATCGGCACGGAATGTGTGATCGGGTACCTGCACCGCGGTGTCGAAAAGATTGGCGAGAACCGCACCTACCAGCAATTCGCGCCATACGTGGACCGCATGGACTACGTGGCTTCGGTCTCGAATGGTCTCGGGTATTGTCTTGCGGTTGAGAAGCTGCTGAATATTGAAGCGCCCCCGCGAGCTCAAGTCACCCGCGTGATCCTGACCGAGCTGAACCGGATTGCGAGCCACTTGCTGTGGCTGGGCACGCACGCGCTCGATATCGGCGCCATCACTCCGGTCTTCTATTGCTTCCGCGAACGCGAGGAAGTGCTCAAGATTTTCGAAAATTACTGCGGGGCGCGGCTCACCACGCACGCCTTTCGCATCGGCGGCCTGCAATACGAGCTGTACGACGGCTTCGAGGAACAGGTGAAGGCCTTCTGCGATATGTTCCTCCCGAAGGTGGACGAGTACGAAGAGCTGCTCACCAACAACCGGATCTGGGTGGCGCGCCTCAAAGGTGTGGGTATTCTGTCAGGCGACGAATGTAAGGAGTTTGGGGTGACCGGGCCTGTACTGCGCGCGGCCGGTGTGAAATGGGATTTGCGCAAGGCGCAGCCGTATTCGGGTTACGAACAGTACGATTTCGAAATTCCCACCGGTGAGAACGGCGATACGTACGACCGGTACACGGTCCGCATGGAGGAGATGCGCCAGTCGGTGCGAATCATCCGCCAGGCGGTGGCCAAAATCCCGGAAGGTCCGATTGGCAAAACGCCGAAAGTGATCAAGCCGCCAACGGGAGAGGCCTACGTTTCCATCGAGGCGCCCAAGGGCGAGCTGGGATACTTCATCGTGAGCGATAATTCGACACAGCCCTACCGCGTGCGTGTGCGTCCGCCGTCGTTCGTGAATTTACAGGCGCTCGATCGCATGGTGCGCGGCGGCCTGATAGCGGACGTGGTGGCGATTGTTGGAACATTAGATATCGTGTTGGGTGAAGTGGATCGGTAAGAACCTATGGGAAAGTTTTTGAGAACGATCTTTCTGGTCGATCTGTTTCAGGGCCTCTGGGTCACGTTTCGCAATCAGAATCCAAAAAATATTTACACCGAGCAGTACCCGGCTGAGCGGCCCAAGGTGGCCGAGCGCTATCGCGGTGCGCCGCGGCTGAACATCAACCCGGACAATGGCGAGACGCTCTGCATCGCCTGCAACCTTTGCGCGCTGGCGTGCCCGGAAACACTGATCGTGGTAGCCAGTGAACGCAACGAGGAGACGCGCCGCAAGGAGCTTACCACCTTCACCTACGATCTTTCGCGTTGCATGTTCTGCGGCCTGTGCGAAGATGCATGCCCCGTGGATGCCCTCGAACTGACGCAGGATTTCGAGCTGGCGAGTTACACGCGCCAAGGCTGGATCTGGGACCGGCAGATGCTCGAGGAAGGCCCGCAGCCCACCGAATACAAATGTTGACGGGGATGGCGGGCTGGTTATGACCGACGCGCTGTTCTTCTACGCTTTCGCTGTTCTGGTTCTGGGCGGAGCGGTTTTCACCGTTACCCGGCGCAGCGCGGTGCACAGCGCGATCAGCCTGATCGTTTCTCTGGTCGGAGTAGCGGGCCTGTACCTGCTCCAGCAGGCCGAATTTCTGTTCGCCGTGCAAATCGTGCTCTACGTGGGCGGCATCATGGTGTTGTTTCTCTTCGTGATTATGCTGGTGAATCTGGACCAGGCCGCCAAACAGAGGCAGTTCAACCGGCAATGGGCGATCGCGCTTCTATGTGTCGCAGCCGTCGGAACCGAGATCGCCTACTTCGTGCGCAAAGGCACAAGCGCCTTTCAGGTGGCCAGACCGCCCGCCCCGGTGGGCGTGAATGCAGGCGGCAATACCGAGCAGATCGCCACCGTGCTCTTCTCTCAGTACCTGCTGCCATTTGAAATTGCGTCGCTGCTGCTGCTGGTCGCGGTGGTTGGTTCGGTCGTGATGGCGAAAAAAAGGATCTGACGATGGCGCCGATTACACTCACCCACTACCTGGCACTAAGTGCCGCGCTGCTGCTGATCGGCACAATCGGTGTGCTGACCCGCCGCAACATCGTGATCATTTTGATGTCCATTGAGCTGATTTTGAATGCCGTGAATATCAACCTGATCGCGTTCTCGCACTATTGGCACAACGTGAACGGGCAGATCTTCGCCATTTTCGTGATCACTGACGCGGTGGCGGAAGCGGCCGTGGGTCTGGGCATTCTCATCGCGCTATTCCGCAACAAGGAAACCGTACTGGCTGACGAAGTGGACTTGCTCAAATGGTGACGGCATGAACTTTCTCGACCAGATCTGGCTCATCCCGCTGTTTCCCCTTTTCGGTGCAGCCATGATGCTGCTGTTTGGCAGGAAGCTCGATCCACAGCCGCCGTCGGATGTGGCCGTCGTCCCGGGCCTCGATGACTTGCATGACGAACACGATCCCGGCCATCATCACCACGGGCATACGCACGAAAACGCACACGAGCACGTCACCGGGCACGAGCACAGCCACGGCGGAGGCCTCAAAGCTCTAGTAAGCCTCCTGTGCCCGGGGATGGTGCTGTTGTCGTTCATTTGGTCGGCGGGCGCGGTGATGCAACTCGCGAACCTTCCTGAGCGTTCGCATCAGGTGATCCAATTCACCTGGCTCGCTGGGATGCCGTTCCACATGGCCGGCGGACGCCTGGCCACTTTCAGCGCAGACTGGGGCTTCCTGCTCGACCCGCTCAGCGCGGTGATGATTCTGGTGGTGACCGGCATTGGGTTCCTGATTCACGTGTACTCGATCGGCTACATGGCCCACGACAACGGTTATTACCGGTTCTTCGGCTACCTGAACCTGTTCGTCTTCTTCATGCTGATGCTGGTATTGGCGAACAACTACGCGCTGCTGTTCGTCGGCTGGGAAGGCGTGGGCCTTTGCAGTTACCTGCTCATCGGTTTCTATTTCCACAAAAAATCCGCCGCGGACGCCGGCAAGAAGGCTTTCGTCGTCAATCGCGTGGGGGACGCCGGATTCATACTCGGCGTGCTGCTGATGTTCAGCGTGCTCGGCACCGTCAAGTTTGTCGACGTCAACCAGATTCTGCGCAGCGGGCAGTTTCACGCCGAGACCGCTGGCTTCGGTGTATTAAGCGCCATGGCGCTATTGCTGTTCATCGGGGCGACAGGAAAATCCGCGCAATTCCCTTTGTACGTCTGGTTGCCGGACGCCATGGAAGGTCCCACGCCTGTTTCCGCACTCATCCACGCAGCGACGATGGTCACGGCCGGCGTATACATGGTGGCCCGATCGAGCGCTTTATTCCAGCTCACGCCGCAGACCTCGACCATCGTGGCGTCGGTCGGAGCCTTCACCGCGATTTTCGCTGCGACGATCGCGCTGGTTCAAAACGATATCAAGCGCGTGCTCGCGTACTCGACGGTGAGCCAGTTGGGCTACATGTTTCTCGCGCTCGGCGTGGGTGCTTACTGGGTTGCTATCTTCCATCTGTTCACGCACGCGTTCTTCAAAGCTCTGCTCTTCCTCGGATCGGGATCGGTGATTCATGCGGTGGGTGGCGAACAGGATATGCGCCGCATGGGCGCGCTGAAAAACAAGATTCCAATCACGCATTGGACCATGTGGGTTGGGTCGGTCGCCATCGCTGGCATTCCCGGACTGGCCGGGTTCTTTTCGAAAGACGAAATCCTTTGGCAGGCCTATAGCTCGCCGCAAGGCTCGAATGTGCTCTACGCCGTCGGATTAGCAACAGCGGGCTTGACCGCGTTCTACATGTGGCGGCTGATGAACATGACGTTCTACGGCAAGTCTCGCGTGGCGCCAGAGGTGGAAGCGCACATCCACGAATCGCCGGCGACGATGACGGTCCCGCTCACGGTTCTGGCGGCGGGCAGCATTCTGGCCGGATGGATCGGCACGCCAAAGTTGTGGGGGCTGTCCGGTTGGTTCCATGGATTCGAACAGTGGCTGGAACCAGCCTTTGCGTCAGCCGCGGTGGAAGCCGCCCATGAGGGAGCCCACAACGCCAGCACCGAGTGGATTCTCATGACTGTTTCCGTGGCCTTTGCGATCATTGGCATCGCGATCGCCCGGTACTGTTATCACATCCGGCCCGAAATTCCAGGAGCGATCGAAGCCCGATGCCGTCCCATTCACCGCACACTTCTGAACAAGTGGTATGTGGACGAGTTGTACGATTTCCTGTTCGTCAACGGCTTCGCCAAGGGTGGTGGCACGGTGCTAGGCGCGTTCGACCGTAACGTGATCGATGGCGGTGTAAACGGCGCCGGATGGCTTACGCGCCTTTCGTCCTCATTCTCCATCTGGTGGGATACCTGGATTGTGGATGGTGCGGTACGCTTGACTTCGCTGCTCGTCAAGCTCTCGTCTTATCCGGTGCGCATTGTGCAAACCGGCCGCGTGCAAGCCTACGCGCTGTTCGTCGTCGTAGGGGCTTTGGCCTTCTTCGGATACTATTTGGCGCGATAAAACTATGGATCAGCACTTACTCAGCATCGTGCTTTTTACGCCGCTGGCCGGCTTCGTGGTCTTGCTGCTGATTCCGGGTTCGCAGAAGAATCTCATCAAGGTCTGGGCCAACCTGGTGGGCTTCGCGGGGTTTCTGATCTCGCTGCCGCTGGTCTCGCGATTCGATAAAGGCACCTCTGAATTTCAATTTCAAGAGAGCTTCGACTGGATTCCTTCGATTGGCGCGCACTACCACATCGGCATTGACGGCATCAGCCTTCTGCTGATCATGCTGACCACGCTGGTCGGCTTCCTGGCGATTCTTTCTTCCTGGAACGCCATCGACGATCGCGTGAAGGAATACTACGCCATGTTCCTGCTGCTGCAAACAGGGATGATTGGCGTCTTCGTCTCGCTCGACTTCTTCCTGTTTTACGTTTTCTGGGAACTGGTGCTGGTGCCGATGTATTTCATCATCGGCGTTTGGGGCGGTCCGCGAAAGCTCTACGCGGCAATCAAGTTTTTCCTGTACACGCTGGCCGGGTCAGTGCTGATGCTGCTCGGCATCCTGACGCTGTACTTCCAGTATCACCAGCAGTTCGGCGCCTACACATTCGAGATCGCCGATCTGATCAAGCTCGATCTGCCGCTGGGCCTGCAACAGTGGGTATTCTGGGCTTTCTTCATCGGGTTCGCCATCAAAGTACCTATGTTCCCCTTCCACACCTGGCTACCGGATGCGCACGTGGAGGCGCCCACCGCGGGCTCTGTGATTCTGGCGAGCGTGCTGCTGAAAATGGGCACGTATGGGTTCATCCGCTTTTCGCTGCCACTCGTGCCGAAGGCCTCGGTGAACGTGACCATCGTTCAGATCCTCGCCGTGCTGTCCATCATCGGCATCATCTATGGCGCGCTGGTGAGCCTGATGCAGCAGGATTGGAAGAAACTGGTGGCGTATTCTTCGGTCAGCCATTTGGGTTTCTGCACGCTTGGAATCTTTGCTATGAATCCGAATGGCCTCGCCGGCAGCGTGCTTCAGCAGATCAACCACGGCATCTCGACTGGCATGCTGTTCTTGATCATCGGTGTTGTTTATGAGCGGCGGCACACGCGCGAGATTAAGGAATACGGCGGCTTGGCGCACGTAATGCC
>Ga0181536_10002269_pt1 | contig 21870 bp, 18 predicted proteins | sample PEATcosm2014_Bin_41_FD_121105 | JGI IMG/M metagenome (GOLD analysis project Ga0181536, IMG submission 121105) | Peatland microbial communities from MTU Mesocosm Facility, Houghton, MI, USA - PEATcosm2014_Bin17_60_metaG | ecosystem: Environmental > Terrestrial > Soil > Wetlands > Peat | place...
CCTCGCTGGACTACAACCGCGAGCTCGGCGTCATCACGGGCGACACCGGGGTGGTCTCCGCACTGGCCTCGCGGATCCGGGAGGACTTTGCCGCAGCCACCCCCTGGACCTCGTAGTCCATCGGCGTCGAGAGCGGATAGATCCGGGAAGTCACAACCTCCGGAACGGGCAGGGCACTCAGCGCGGCGCTGGTTGCGGTCAGCGTCGAAAGCTGAGGGCTCGCAATTCTCGGGCAAAGTACGCTGATTGGCGTGAGCCTGCGCACTGCGCCTGAGCTTGAAGTGTTCTACTAGTGGACATTGCCAACGTGAAGAGAGGGGTGAAGCCAAGTGGGGGCAGGGGAGTCTGCACGAGAAGTTGCCCGGGAGACCGCTGCTGCTGCTGAAGCTCTCCGGAAGAAGGCCGACTATGTGGCCCGCAAGTCAGCCAACTACACAACCGGTGCTGACGGCGAAGAGTCCCTGGCTCAAGCCATAGCTCCGTTGGCGGCGCAGGGTTGGCTCGCACTTCCCGATCGCAGAACACCGAACGGCGGAAATCTCGACGAGATCATTGTGGGCCCACCTGGTGTAGCGGTGATTGATGCCAAGAACTGGTCTTACTCAGTCGAACTCAAGGATGACCGGATCTACACCGGGAGGTTCCGTCGGACAAGCGCGCTCGACAGTATTTCGGGCCAGGTTGAAGTGGTCCAGGCGGCCGTCGCGGATCTGGCATACGCGGTCCCGGTACGCGGATTTCTTGCACTTGCCGGTGCGCGCGACCGGAGCCGTATCGCCGAAGAAGTACGCAACATCCGGATTGTTGGGGTCGACCAGATCAAAGACAAATTGTCTCAAGCGAAAGTTCAGCTCGACACCGCTCAGGTCGAGGAAGTCTTCCGAATCCTGAGTCTGGCTTTTCCCCCTCATAGTTTCTCCAAAACTTCTGGTCTCGCCGAAGCCTCCAACCCGACCCCTCGAGAGAAGCCTCATAAGCTGTTTGACCGAAACGTGCGCTTTTTCTACATTCGCTCTTGGAGCCGATCTGGAAAGTCACGCCTATACCTCAAGTCGTCCGACGGGACTGAACTGGGTTGGAAGAACGTCCACACCGGTGAGATCGAATTGTACGGAGACGGTGACGACGCAAGGTTGGCACGAGCGGTGCTCGAAAGCGCGTCCCCGACGAGAGTTACCCTCGCCGCCGCCAATCTTCCCAAGGTCGCTCTGGCCATTCCTGGGGGGAGGCTCCTCGCACAGTTCGCCTCGCTACGGGCAATGGTCTTGGTGGGTCAAGAGTGGACGACGAAAGGCACGCGTCGCCTTTACGGAACCCTCATCAGCCCAGGGTATGGGACGTTCATACTTGGCCACGCCGACCTTCGGACCGGAGAACTGCATCCCTCAGTGGACGGAGATGTAGCAAGAGATCATGCTTCGGCGGAACGATATCTGCAACTCTTGTTCGAACGGCGACCAGGGTCTAACAGCGCCAATTCAAGCTGACCGCTCGAATATTGATCTTTCGATGAGCGGTGCAGCTTCACCGATGTCGCTGGTTAGGTCAAGGCGCGGGAAAGCCCGACACGCGGCGCGGTAGGACACCCGAGGGTTCTCCCATCTTCAGATAGCTGGCGACGCGTGCATCTTGACCGGATGATGCTGGAAGTCGCGCCGTTCTCAGCTACGTCAGCTGGGCTCGGCCGGCGAAGCGTTCGAGTCGCCAAGCGGACCCGGGGCCGCACGCCCAGCCTGTCGCACGGTGTCGGCCTTGACGCACCACCGGTCTGCGGTGCGCGGGTGCGTCCCACGGAGCAGTAGCTCGCACGCACAGATCGAGGGCACGACGCTGGACGCACAGGTGGTCAAGGTTCTGGCCCAGCTCAAGTCCAAGGAGGGTCAGCCAGTGACGGCAGGACCCGCGGCGTCCGTTGTTCCGACCACCACCACTTGCCGGCCGGCGTCGGGTCCTGAGAAGGTTGCCCGGCGCCAGTGGACGGGTCGAAGGATCGACCTGGGCGGGGTGACGTCGCCGGCACCCGAAATCCTGCGATGCATGATGGAGCGAAGGCCTGGCGTTTCGCGAAACACCGGCAAGCAAGGGGTGAGGGCAATGGACAACCGTTTCAGCCGCCGCGGCCTGCTGATCGGCGTGGCCACCAGCGGCGCGGCGGTGGCCGGGACCACCGCCGGGGGCGCCAGTGACCCTGCCGGGGCCGCCACCGCCGAGACGGGCGGCGGGGGCGTCGTCGATGTCGTCGTCGTCGGTGCGGGACTCGCAGGCTTGACCTCGGCGACGACCCTGGAGAAGGCGCGGCGATCCGTCGTCGTGCTCGAGGCTCGCGACCGTGTCGGGGGACGGAACTACGACGTCGAGGTGGCCCCCGGAGTCGTCGTGGAGCTGGGCGGCCAGTGGACGGGACCGGGTCAGACCCGCGTGCAGGCGCTCGCACGCGAGCTGGGGATAAAGCTCTTCCCCACCTACGCGGACGGGAACAACCTCTACTACCGCAACGGGGCGCTGCAGACCTATCGGGGCGGCATCCCGCCCGCCAGCGGGCAAGCGCTGGCCCAGGTCGGGGAGATCATCACAACGCTCAACAAGTTGGCGCAGGGGGTCCCCGCCGCCGCCCCCTGGAAGGCGGCCCAGGCGGCGACATGGGACAGCCAGACCATCGCGTCGTGGGTTGCCGGCCAGGGCTTCACGGAGGAGGCCGCGTTCCTCTGTGAGCTGGCCGTGCGCAGTGTCTACGGGGAAGAGGCGTCGCAGATCTCGTTCCTGGACCTCCTCTCCGAGGTCTCCGGCGTAGGGGGGGACTTCAACACGGCGATCGGGACAGCCCAGAGCGTTCGATTCGAGGGCGGGCCGCAGAGGATGTCGAAGCTCCTCGCCGGGCGGCTGCACCGGCCCGTTCGCCTGTCGTCGCCGGTGTTGGCCGTCACCCGAGGTGCGACGGCCTCGGTGCACACCGCGAACGGAACGTGGCGCGCCAAGCACGTGATCGTCACCGTGCCCAAGTCGGTGACCGCCGCCGTCCGCTTCGAACCGCCGCTGCCCCCTGCCTACGCCCAGTACCTCCAGCGCCAACCCTCGGGGTCGGCGATCAAGATCCAGGCGATCTACGACGCGCCGTTCTGGCGCCAGAGCGGACTCAGCGGGGCCGTGGTGTCCGACACCGGCCCCGTCGAGATCACCTACGACAACTCCCCACCCGGCGGGACCCCGGGCGTGCTCGTCGGCTTCGCCGAGGGCAACCAGGCGCGGCAGTTGTTCGGGCTCAGCGACGGCCAACGGCGGCGCGCCGTGCTGGCCAGCCTGGCCCGCTACTTCGGCCCCCGGGCGGCCAAGCCCACGCACTACTTCGACATGGTCTGGGCCCGTGAGCAGTACACGGGCGGCGCCTACGGATCGTTCAACCCGCCGGGCGTCCTCACGTCGCTGGCCGGCCCCGTCGCCGGGCCCGTGGGGAACATCCACTTCGCCGGGGCGGACTACGCCCCGGAATGGCCCGGCTACATGGAAGGCGCCATCCGCTCCGGCGAGGCGGCGGCGGCGAAGGTGCTGGCCGCCCTGTAGGGGGGCACCCGTCTGGGGACGCGGCCACCGATCGATCGTCCGCCTGTCGCCACGGTGCAGCGGTCGACTCGGTGGGTGTCGTCTGGCGTGTTCGCACCCGACCCGCTGTCCCGGCGCAACACGGCCACCTGTGCGGTCAGCGGGGAGCGGATGTTCCTCGGCGTCCGGGCTCCAAGAGGGTGCGATCGCTCCGACACCGGTGGCGCAAGGCCGGAATCTGCAGGGGCGACGGCACTTGGCGCCGCGCCGTCGGCTTCCGTGAGCCGGGGGCCCCGTGGGAGCCGAACGACTCGTCGGGCGCTCCAACCGGGAGGGTGCAGCGTTGGGTTCGAGGTCGCCCGCTCTTCAGGATCCTGTACTCGGTGGCACTGAGGGTGGGAACCAAGGCAGTGGGAGCCGCAGGGGTCCACACCGGTGTGTGGATCGAATTCTCTCCCCACGCGCCGCCGCGGCTACCTTCGGGGCGTGTCCCCTCCGCCGACCGACGCCAGCCCGGGGACCCTCGTGTTCCCCGAGGACTTCCTGTGGGGGGTCGCCTCGGCGGCCCACCAGGTCGAAGGGTCCAACACCAACAACGACTGGTGGGCGTGGGAGCACAGTCCCGAATCGGGCCTCCCGGCGTCGAGCGGCGACGCCTGCGACTCCTTCCACCGATGGGACGAGGACGTGGACCTGGTGGCCGGCCTCGGGCTGCGGGCCTACCGCTTCTCGTTGGAGTGGAGCCGCATCGAGCCGGCGCAGGACGAGTGGTCCGTGGCCAATCTCGACCACTACCGGCGGATCTGCGCCCGGTGCCACGAGCACGGGATCCTGCCGGTGGTCACCTTCACCCACTTCACCACCCCCCGGTGGCTGGCCGAGCGCGGTGGCTGGGAGGCGCCGGACGCTCCGGAGCGGTTCGCGCGCTACGTGGAGCGGGCGGCGGCGCACCTCGGCGACGTGGTCGGCCGGGCGTGCACGATCAACGAGCCGAACGTGGTCGCCGTGCTCGGCTACTACGGGGGCACGTACCCGCCCGGGGTCAAGGATGACATCGGCCGGTACCTGGCGGTCAACGGGGTGCTGGTGCGCGCCCACCGGCTCGCCGTCGACGCCCTGCGGTCGGGACCCGGGAGCTTCCCGGTGGGGCTCACGCTGTCCATGGAGGAGATGGTGGCCGACCCCGGCGGTCAGGAGCTGCGGGACGCCGCCGAGGCCATCGTGGAGGACACGTTCTTGGACGCCACGACCGGCGACGACTTCATCGGGGTCCAGGCCTACGAACGACGGGTGTTCGGCCCGGAGGGGCCCCTCGAACCCAGGCCCGGGACCCGCCTCACCCAGATCGGCTTCGAGTTCCGCCCCGAGGTGGTGGAGCACACGGTGCGCCGCGCCGCGCGACACACCGGGCTGCCGGTGATGGTGACCGAGAGCGGCATCGCCACCGCACACGACGAGGAGCGGATCGAGTACCTGACCGGGGTCCTCCAGGGGGTCCACCGCTGCCTGGCCGACGGGATCGACGTCCAGGGGTACTTCGTCTGGAGCCTCCTCGACAGCTACGAGTGGACCCGGGGGTACAACTCCACCTACGGCCTTTTCGGCGTCGACCGCACGACGTTCGAGCGTCGGGCCAAGCCGAGCGCCGCCTGGTACCGGTCGGTGGCGGCCGCCGGCACCCTCACCGTCACCCCTTGACGGCGAGGTCGGCGAGGAGGGGACGGAGCCAGGCCACGAACCCCTCCGACGGCCCGGCGGCCGTCGGAACCCGCCGGTCCGGCACGGCGCGGGTGCGGCCGGCCACGGCGGGAAGGGGGACGGTGACCGGCTGGGCGCCGCCCGGCTGCCCGGGCCGGCGCGCCGGCAGCGCCGCCAACGGCGGTCGGGGCGCCGAGCTGCGCCACGGCGAGCCTCCCCGACGTGGTCCCCGAGCCGGTCAGCGGCCGCCGATCCCGACGACGGGCTTCGGGGAACCGCCGCCCAGGAAGTCGGCCGACACCCGGGGCAGATCGGCGAACCGCTCGTGGGAGACGAGCCGCTCCTCGAGCTCGCCGCCCACGTCGCGCACCAACTGCCAGGTCCGCGGCGCCGCCTCGAGGGGGAAGTAGAACGACCGGACCCAGGCCGCCTCGGTACGGCGCCACCGAAGGGTGGGCGGCAGGACCCAGGGGTGCTCGCCCTCGCTCAGCATGAGCACGGCACCGCCCTGGCCCACCACCCGCCCGGCCAGCTCCCTCGCCTCTGGTGCGCCGCTCGCCTCCACGACGACCCCGAAGCAGTCGGGGCCCGCAGCGCCCTCGGCGCCCACGTCGGGCGCCTCCCACCGGCGGGCGCCGAGGCCGACGGCGGCGTCGAGGCGGGCCGCCGAGACGTCATGGGCGACGACCTCCATCCCCCACCGCCTGGCCACCGCCACGGCGCCCAGGCCGAGGGGCCCGCACCCCAGGACCAGGACCGGTCCGTCGTTCCCGTCGACCGCCGCCCGGGCTCGCTCGATCCCGTTGGCCGCGGTGCCCAACGTGTCGAGCACGAGCACCGCCCGGGCGAGGGGGACGTCTCGGGGGACCACCATCAGGTTGCGGGCCGGGACGACGAGCCGCTCGGCGAACCCCCCGTCGAACTGGAAGCCGACCACCCCGGCGAGCGCGGCGCAGCGGTTGGTCGCACCGCTCAGGCACCACCGGCACGACCCGCAGAAGAGCGGGGCGTAGACGGCGACCGCCTCGCCGACGGCGACCGCGGCCTCGCCGCCGCCCACCGCCGCCACCCGGCCCACGACCTCGTGCCCGGGCACGAAGGCCGACCCGTGGCGGAGCAGCCGTTTGTCCGAACCGCAGAAGGCGCAGTACTCGACCTCGACGACGGCCTCCCCGGGCCCGGCCACGGGCTCCGGGCGCTCCTCGAAGGACACCACGCCGCCGCCCTCGAAGCGCGCCGCCCTCACGTCGAGCGGGGCGGACGGCTGGGACCTGCTCCCGCCCCCGTGGCCTCGATGGCCCGGGCGATCTCCTCGTACTCCTCGTCGCTGAGTTCCAGGCCGGCGGCCGGCAGCCAGCCGTCCACCTGCTCGGGCCGCCTCGCCCCCACGATGGCGCCGGTGACTCCGGGCCACCCGAGGGTCCAGGCCACCGCCACGGTGGGGACGGTCGTGCCCCGGCGCTCGGCGACCGCCCGCATGGCGTCGGCCACCGCCAGGTTGTGGGCGAGCTTCTCACCGAGGAACTCCGGATCCCTGCTGCGCCAGTCGCCGCGCAGGGCGGCCACCCGCTCGGTGCTGAAGGCGCCGGTCAGGAGCCCCGACTGCATGGGGGCGTAGACGATGGCGCCGGTGGTGTGCTCGGCACACCAGGCCAGCTCCGCCGCCGCCTCGCGGCGGATGGCCGAGAAGGGCGGCTGCAGCGAGTCGACGTGCCCGAGGGCCGAGGCCGCCTCGAGCTGGTCCAGCCGGTGGTTCGACAGCCCGACGGCCCGGACCTTGCCCTCCCGGCGGAACTCGAGCATGGTCGACCAGTAGTCCTCGAGGGCGGTGCCGTCGTCGGGCGGCCAGTGGACCTGGTAGAGGTCGATCCGCTCGACCCGCAACCGCCGCAGCGACGCCTCGAGCTCGCGGCGGATGCTGTCGGGGGCCGCCGCCCGACGAGGCTTGCCGAACGGGTCGTCGGGGTCCACGAGCACCCCGCACTTGGTGAACACGTACGGCCGGTCCGCCTCGGGGATCCCCGCCAGCGCCGAGGCGACGACCTCCTCGGAGTGCCCCACGCCGTAGGCGGCGGCGGTGTCGATCCAGTTGACGCCGGAGGCGACGGCGTGGTGGATCGCCGCCACCGAGTCCCGGTCGTCCTGCGCGCCGTATCCGAACGACCATCCGGGGCCGCCGATGGCCCAGGATCCGAGCCCCACCACGCTGAGCTCCATGCCCGTCGATCCGAGGGTCCGAGTCGGCAGCGGCATCAGGCGCTCCGGTACAGCTTGGTCAGCACGAACTCGCGGTGGCCGATGGCCTCCGCCGCGCTGAGCCGCCCGTTCACGGTGCGGTCCACCATCTCCATGAGGCGGTTCCCCGCTTCGACCAGGTCGTACTCGAGCCGCAGCAGGCCCGAGACGTCGAGGTCGATGTGCTCGGCCATCGAGGTGGCGGTGACCGGGTTCGCGGTCAGCTTGATCACCGGTTCCACCGGGTGGCCGATGACGTTGCCCTGCCCAGTGGGGAAGAGGTGCACGACGGCGCCGGCGGCGGCCATGAGCGTCACGCACTCGGCGGCGGCGGAAGAGGTGTCCATGAAGTTCAGCCCCTTGCGGCGTGGCCGCTCGGCCGGGCCGAGGGCGTCGACCACCGGGACCGTCCCGGTCTTGGCGATGTTGCCCATGGCCTTCTCCTCGATGGTCGAGAGCCCGCCGCGGATGTTGCCCTGGGTGGGCTGCGATCCGAGGAGGTCGGCGCCGGTCTGCTCCAGCAGCTCGGCGTAGCCCTGGAAGAACCCCTCGAATTTCGCCCGCACCGTGTCGTCGACGCAGCGCGCCGCGACGAACTGCTCGCCCCCGGTCATCTCGGTCGTCTCTCCGAAGATCACCGTTCCGCCGGCGGCGACGTGCCGGTCGACCACCTGGGCGGTGGTGGGGTTGGCCCCGAGCCCGCTCGTGGTGTCCGACTCGCCGCACTTGATCGAGAGCACGAGCTCGGCCCGGTCGACGGGCTCTCGGTGCAGCTCGCTGGCGTCCTGGAGCAGCCGTGCCGCAGCCCGCGCGCCCTCGGCCACCACCGCCAGGTCCCCGTGGCGCTCGACCGACAGCCGGACGACGGGCTTGCCGTGCTCGGCGATGCCGTCGGCCACGCGATCGGTCCAGGTCGGCTCGATGCCCACCACGAGCACCGCCGCCACGTTCGGGTTCGCGCCGGTGCCGATCAGCGTCTTGAAGGTGAGGTCGAGGTCCGGGCCGAACTGCAGGCGGCCGTAGGCGTGCGGCAGGGCGAGGACGCCCGGGACCAGCCGGGCCACGCCTTCGGCGGCCGCGTTGGACAGGTCGTCCACCGGCAGGACGACGACGTGGTTGCGGACTCCCACACCACCGTCCGGGCGGCGGTATCCGGTCAGTCCCCCGTTGGCCACCGTGCGCTCCTCAGGTTGTGGACGTGCACCAGCGAACCAGCCGACACCGGCTGGGTGAGCACCCCGATCGGCACCCCGTACTCGATCACCTCGGCGCCGACCGCCAGGTCGCGCAGGGCCACCTTGTGGCCGAGGGGGATCGACTCGGACACCGGCGCAGGGGTCGTGTCGGCGGCGTCGAGGAAGGCCACGTTCGTGGTCCCCGCCTCCAGGTCGCGCACGGCGACCGCCACGTCGTCCCCCTGGCAGTGGGCCAGGAGCCCCGGGGGCTCGCTCACCGACCCCGACCGACCCCGTGCTCGATGGGTTCGACCAACCGTCTCATCGTCGCGCTCCGTTCCGGCTCAGGTGGCCGCCGCGTGGCCCCCGTGCCACCATAGCCAGTGCCAAGACCCAATCCACGAGCCCAGGCCCTGCGACGGACACCTTCGATGACCGCATCTTCCCCGCCGGGGCCGTCCCCGTCCGGCCCTCTCGACGTGGCCGTGGTCGAGGACGTCTGGGGGCGGCCGTTCGACGAGCTGGCCGGCCGCCGCCGGGTCGAGCGCCAACCGGATGCTTGGAACGACCCGGACGCCCTGGCGTCGCTGGCGGCCCGCAGCCGAGCCCTCGTGGTCCGCAACCACACGCGGGTCACCCGTGAGCTCCTGGTGGGAGCTCCGACGCTCCAGCTGGTGGGGCGGGCCGGGGCCGGCGTCGACAACATCGACGTTGCCGCGGCCGACGAGCTCGGCGTGGTCGTGGTCTGCACCCCGGGCGCCAGCGCCCGCAGCGTGGCCGAGCACGCACTCTGCCTGGCGCTGGCACTCGCCCGAGATCTCCCGGGCCATGAGCACCGCCTCCGCCAGGGGCTGTGGGACCGGCGGCTGGGCATCGAGCTGGCCGGTCGCACCTGGGGGGTCGTGGGACTCGGCGCCACCGGCGGGGCGGTGGCCCGGCTGGCGCAGTCGATCGGGATGGACGTGGTGGCCTACGACCCCTACCTGCCCGACGGGGCCGACCCGGTCCCGGGGGTACGTCGCCTCGGCGACCTCTTCGAGCTGGCCGAGGCGGCCGACGTGGTGTCGCTCCACGCGCCGCTCACCGGCGCCACCGCGGGGCTGGTCGGCGCGGCGTTCCTCGACCACATGCGCCCGGACTCCTTCCTCGTCAACGTCGCCCGCGGTGGGCTGGTCGACGAGGAGGCACTCGCCGAGGCCCTCGACGCCGGCCGCCCTGCCGGAGCGGCGCTCGACGTCCGGGCCCACGAGCCGCCGGTCCCCGGCCGCCTCGACCGCCACGAGCGGGTCATTCTCACCCCCCACGTGGCCGGCCTGACCCACGAGGCGCAGCTGGCGGTGGTGGCCATGCTGGCCGACGACATCGACCGTGTCCTGACAGGCGCCCCCGCCACCCACCCAGCCGGAGAGCGACGCCGGCCAGGCGAGCGGCCCTGATCGTGATCGTGTCGGGCCCCGGGCGACACGGGTGCCTCCGCAGCCGTCCGACGCGCGCCAACCCCGCGTGGGCTCAGGTGCAAGTTCTTCACCGGTACGCAACAGCGGCCGGTTGCTGCTCGCCGATCTTGGCGAACGGCGCGCTGCCCTCACCCTTCAGATCCGGGAGCACCGCCCTGGAATAGAGGTGGCAGCAGGTCCGATTGGTGGGTGCTCATCGTCGAAGGTCGCGCAGCAAGCGACCTGGAACCGAGAAACCGCCGGTCTTCAGCAGCTGCTCAACCAGGTCATCGACCGACGTCGGGACCTCGACCTGATCGTCGGTCAGGTGATGCTGCGGGCACGGGCGCCGATCGGGGTCGTCGGCGTCGGTGACGCAGACCGCGTACGAGCCGCCGGTGTGCTCCGAACGGAGCAGGCCCCATCGACGCTGGTAGGAGACCACCGGTCCGTTGTGGGTGACGAGCGACCGCAGGCGGTCCGGGTCGTGGTTCCACAGCACGAGCCGCTCACCGGCCAGATCGACCACCACGACACCGTCGTCTCCCACATGGAGGAGGTGGCCGCGGACGGGACGGTGCTCGAGATCGTTCCCCGAATGCAGCGCCTGGATCCAGTGGACCTCGTGGCCCGGTAGGAACAGGCCGCACGGCCTGACGGGTGGGATGTTCGACACGGTTCCTCCATCGCGTGGCGGTCGCACCTTGCGAGAAGCAGGTTGCGGCGGTGTCGTCGGGCCACGTCCCTCGACCGCTCTTGATGGTGGACCCAGGATAGCCGGTGTCAGCCGGAGCATTCCCTCGCCGAGATCCTCGCGGGCGCGCGTTTCGTCAGTGCCCACGGAGCGTCCGCAGCGAGGACAGCTGCTCCTGTCGATCAGGCCGAGCAACGAATGGGTGGCGCCGCCATCGGTGCCAACGAGGGGGCGGACCGTGGGTTGCGCGGTGCGCGTGCAGCACGCGACCGCGCTGCCACGGGGGACCTGCCCCCGGGGAGCTCAAGAAGTCCCTATGACCATTGCCCTTGTGACGCAGCATTCGACTGGCCCGGATCTCATCGGGGGGGGTGGCGTTGCCTCTCAGTCGGCGGTGGCTATCGATCGGGGCGGCGCTCGCGGTGGTCCTCGGCGGGACCGGGGTGAGCGCGGTGGCCACACGATCCTCGATTGCGTCGGCTGCTCAGAAGACCGGCGTCCCACGGATCATCATCGATTCGGACCTCTCGCTGTGGTGGGACGATGCCACCGCCATCGGGATGGCCAACGTGCTCGAGCAACGAGGAAAGGTCCACGTGCTCGCCGTCATGTCCGACATCCCCAACCCGGTCGCCGTGGCCGCCATCGACACCTTCTACGGCCACCCTTCCATCCCGCTCGGCGCGCCCGCCGACTCCGAGGTCAACACGGCGCCGCGCGGCTACTCGAACACGCTGGCGGACTCGCTGCCCCACAAGGTTCGCTCGAGCCGGGACGTGCCTGACGCGGTGCCGCTCTACCGTCGCATCCTGGCCGAGCAGCCCGACCACAGCGTCACCATCGTGGCCGTAGGTTCGTACGCCAATCTGCCGAGCCTGTTGACGTCGAAGGCGGGCGACGGCAGCGGGCTCGACGGGCGAGAGCTCATCGCCGCCAAAGTGAAGGAGACGGTGATCGAGGACGGCTTCTTCCCCAACGACGGCTTCCCGGCGCTCACGAACCAGAAGCTCGATCCCGCGGCCGCCACCGAGGTGGTGAGCGGCGATTGGCCCACCCCGATCGCCTGGGTCGACGGCACGACCGGTGTTGCCACCAAGGTCGGCGGGGCGCTGTGCGCCTCGGCACCGGCCAAGAACCCGATGCGGATCGTGTACGAGGCCAAGTTCGGCTGCGGCCCGCCCGCCGACGGCGACTGGGACGGACCCACCCTCCTCTACGCCGTCCAAGGCCCCGGTGACCTGTTCACCGAGCTGGGCCAGGATGGGTCGGCCTACATCAACGCCCACGGCGGCCTGTCCTGGGGCACCAACCCGAAGCGCCCGGGCGACGTCTACGTGCACGTGGCCGACCAGGATGCGCTGAACGACGAGATCAACAGCCTGCTCGGCGCCACCTGACGGTGGGTTCGGTCGGACCCCTCGACGACCACCTCGGCGACCGCCCACCGGCCGACCGACGCGCCCGTTTCGGTCTCGTCCCTTGTCGGAGCACCAGATGGCGCTGGTCGCCTACAGGCTAAGGGCCCGGCGTCCCCGGCTTCACCGGCCCCGGCTCCGGATTCCTCACTGTTTCGCTGAAGCACAGATAGACCTGCTTGCCCCGGGTGAAGGCCGGTTCGTAGTTGTGACCCTGCACCTCCACGAAGGCGCTGCAGAAGGGGGCGACGACCTTGGAGTGTGTTTCGGTCCAGTTCATGGGGGCGATGATTCCGCCGGCCGTGAATTCGGTCAGTCGGTTGGTCGCCTCCACCAGGCTGGCCTGGGTGAACTTCTTGCCGGCGGCCTTGATCCCGGTGACCAGCAGGGCGGCGGACTCCCACCCATGCATGGCCAGACCGTCGCCGATGTAGGCCGGCTCGTAGCGCTTCATGGCCACCAGGTAGGCGTCCAGGCCCGGGTACGTGCCGGGGAACCTCTTGGCGGCTGCCAGCGGCACGTTGGCGTTGTTGAAGTACACGCCCTGCATGAGGCCCGAATCGCTGTCCAGCACTGCCTGGTCGGGCACTGTCAGCCAGAGCTGCTTGACGTGTAGCGAGTACTCCTTCAGCGCTCGGGCCATGGCGATGTTGCCGTCTACTGTCATGCAGCTCACGATGAAGCCAGTTCCGGCCGACCGCATCCGCTGCACGTCGGGGGTGACGTCGGGGGTGATCGGTGTGAGTTCCAGGTCGGAGTAGCTGACGTCGTAGCCGGCGCCCTGCAGGCCGTTGATGGTGGCCTGGCATGCGGTCGACGAGGTCGACACGTTGTAGGCGATCACGGCCACCGACTTCGCCTTGGTCTTCTTGATCAGATAGGCGATGGCCGGGACGATGGTCTTGTCTGTCTCCACCGAGCCGCCGGCCGCGAAGAGGTTCGGTGCCGTTGTCCAGTCGCCCGTGACGTTGTACCCGTAGGTGGGGGTGCAGGTTGACGTGAAGTACGTCGGGTTGAACCAGTAGGAGGAGGCGAAGACAGCGAAGGCGTGGTCCTGGTCGATCACCGTGTGGGTCTCGGTCTCGAACCGGGTCTGTGTGCCGGTGTCGTTGAGGTTGTAGGCGAGGTTGATCTTCCGCCCGTCGACCCCGCCCTTGGCGTTGACCGTGTCGAAGTAGGCCTCCACACCCGGCACGAACGAGGCGAAGCCGGCGGAGATCGGTCCCGAGAGGGTCGAGATGGCGCCGACGTTGATCTGGGTGGCGCTCACTCCCGGTGCGCCGGTCGCGGTGCCCGAGGGGCACTGCAGCTTCGCCGGCACCGGAGCCGAGGATGCGGCGAATGTGGGTGTGTGGGCCGACGAGGGGGCCGCCCCCGCTCCTGAAACGCCGGGCGCACCGATGGCGACGGTGACCGTGGTCACCAATGCCAGTGCCGCCGATGGCAACCTCGGCTGAAGCCGTCGGACGGCGCTCATCTGCATGGGCCGTCTTCCCGTCACCCGACAGCCTGCTCCGGCGGGAGTCCCCGGTGGCGTGACTTCCTCACGGCCCTTCGGCCAATCGGGCCTGCTCACAGCCCGGTCAAGAGCCGGCTGACTCGGTCCCTCACGAACGTCGGGACCAGCCCCTGGGTGAGGGCGAGGGCTTGGGCATCCCGGCCCACAAGGTACCGGGCCCGTGGCGAGCGTGCGGTGAGGGCCTTCCCGATGACCCCCGCCACCGCCTCGGGGTCGATCATCAGGGACTTGTAGGGGGCGAGGAGTGAGGGTATCCAGCGGTACTCTGCCTCGTATCGTGAGCCGATCCGTTGGGCCAACTCCGACTCCATCGACTCCCAGATGCCGGTCCTGACCGCACCGGGCTCGATCAGTACGACCCTGACGCCGTCTCGGGCGACTTCGACCCGCAGGGCGTCGGAGGCGGCTTCAAGAGCGTGCTTGCACGCCTGGTACCAACCGCTGAACGGGGTCGTCATCAAGCCATAGACCGAAGAGACGTTGACGACACGGCCTTGGCCGTCATCGCGCATGTGTGGGAGGGACAACCGGGCCAGCCGCATGGGTGCCACCACCATGGCCTCGAGTTGGTGCCGAACCTCCGCGTCGGTGACATCCTCGATCGCTCCGACACCCGAGTATCCAGCGTTGTTGACCAGGCCCCACGGCTGGACCCGGTCGACGACGGCGCGGCAGCGCTCGGCGTCGGTGACGTCGAGCACGACGGTGTCAACGGTCACTCCGGCACTCGCGGCCATCTCCTTCACGTGTGCCGCCTTGGCCGGCGAGCGGACCGAGGCGACCGAATGGAACCCGAGGCGGGCCAGATGGATCGCGCTCGACAGGCCGACCCCCGAATTGCCGCCGGTGACCAGGACCGTCCGGTCGTTCCCGGCGGTCACGGTCCACCCACCCCGGCGCGGGGATGCGGGCGCACCGGTCCCGTTGCGTGCCATCCGGCCATGCATGCACCGCGCATCACAACACCACTGCTGCGTACCCGTTCATGGCGCCATTTCCGGCGCCGACCCACATGAATATCGCGAGGTCGCCCTCTTTCACCCGACCCGCGCGGCGGTCCTCATCCAACAGGATCAAGGTGCTCGCCGCGGACGTGTTCCCGTAGTGGTCGACGCTTATCGGCACGCGCTGGGGAGGTAGACCGAGCGTTTCGATCGCCTGGCGCACGACTACCCCGTTGGCCTGGTGCAGGTACCAGCGGGCCACTGCAGAGACGTCGAAGTCGGCGCCGGTGAAGGGCTTGACGGCGGTCGCCCAGTCCTCTTGGAGCATCTGGAAGTTCCGCTCCATCAGTGGAGGGAAGACCTCGGCCACCTTGACACCGTCCATCAGGAACACGTGGTCGGCCAGATTGCTGGCCGAGGTGTGGTGCAAGCAACCCCCGCCGGGATAGGAGACGAGTCCGATATCCGGGTTGGTCTCATTGCGCACCGACAGCAACCCGGTGAGACGGTCCCTTGCACCGTGTGGCGTCGCGCGCCACACGGTGGCTCCCGCGCCGTCGGCGAACATGAGCGGCGCCAACCATCCCAAGCCGCTTTCGTGCCGGTAGTAGTAGTCATGCACCTCGGGCCCGAAGTAACCCGATGGACAGTTGCTCGCCACCACCAGCGCGGTGGCCGGCTCCATCGAGACGAGCGAGCACGCCAGGGTACGAAAGGCTGACGAAAGCCCGGCGCACCCGAGGTTGTGGTGCACCAGGTCGGCGTCTCGACGCAGTCCGAGCTCGGCCGCCAAGAATCGGAAGTGATCCTGGCAGGCAATGAGGTCAGGCGTGGTCGTCACGTGCACCAACAGATCGATGTCGGCTGGGTCGGTTCCGGAGTCGGCGAGGGCGGCGCGAGCCGCCCGGAGTGCCAGATCGCCGTCGTAGAAGCCGCCTTCGGCCCGGCTTCGTTTGCCCCGCCCGCCGAATTCATAGTCGAGCCGCCGCTCGTGGATGCCGAGATGTCGGACGACCCACTCGGGCTCGAGGGGCCTGCCGTCCGGGCGAACGGGACGGAAATACTTGAGCATCTCCTCGTTGGACACCACCCGGTCGGGCAAGTACGAGCCGGCGCCAACCAGCGACACCGACACCTTTGACGCCAATTCGGGAATCACGTGACTGGTCATCGAGCCACCTCACCGGTTCGAGGGACGGCGACCCAGCGGACGCGCCCGTCACTTCCCATCAATGCCCTCTTTGGGCCGGCTACACAGGGGCGAAGGTCCCAATCCTGGCCATCGAATGCACCGGGTCGAACCGGACCACCCGGTGCCGGACTCAGGCGGTCCGGCGGGACCGCCGCTGCGCCGGCGCCGGGCCGAGTCCGGACAGGAAGGTCACGATCTCCTCGGTGAGGCGATCCGGCCATACCCTCATCTCGAGGGGCGATCGAGCGCGGACGAGCACGCCGTTGGGCAGGATCTTCACGAGGCCGACCGCGTCGTCGAACGGGTGGATGGCGTCACGGCGATGTGCCAGGACGAGGGTCGGTACCTGGATCGCCCGGCGCTGTTCCTGGGTGGGGGCCACCGGTCCGACCAGCACTCCGTGGAGCACAGCCGCCATGGCGTCGGGGGGCAACGACGCCGCGTTCATCAGGCTGTTGAGCGGCCCGAACCTCGTCCGGGGAATCCGGCCCATCAGGCCCGAGGTGACGTTCAGTACCCGGCGTCCGTAGTGGGACGCCAGCACCATCGGCACGAACACCGTCGCCGCGGCCGGGACGGCGCGCTCGAGCACGGGCATCTCGAGCACGAGCGCCCGGACTCGGTTGGCGTGGTGGGTGGCCGCGAACAGGCTGACGTTGGCGCCGAGCGAGATGCCCCCGAGGACTGCCTGCTCCACTCCGAGATGGTCAAGCAGGGCGATGACCTGGTCTGCATAGCTGTCCATGCGGTACTCCGACGCGTGGGTCGGCTTGTCGCTGCGTCCGTGCCCCAGCAGGTCCAACAACCCCACCTGGTAGCCCTTCTCGGCCAGCGCTTGGGCGATACCCCGGTTCAACTCTGCGTCGAGCAACAGGCCGTGCAGGTACACGACGAGTGGGCCGTTGGGCGAGCCGTAGAGGTCGTACACGAGCCGGTGGCCGTTGGCGGTGAACGCAAGGTCGAATTTCACATCGGTGACGCTCATGGGTTCACCCTGCCTTGACTGCTCGCGTGTGATGCGGGCGCCCCTCGCGACGGCGAACGAGTGCCCGGCGACGGAGCTCTTCGATGTCGGTCGGCACGGCGGCGGCCAGCACGCCCACGTCCGGCACCGTGTCGTAGTCTCCCGTCACGCCGAAACAGAGGCTCCCGTTGTAGGACAGGATGGCCGTGCCGACGCGCAGCCCGTGGCTGATCGGGACGAACGGGCGGTATTCGCGCATCTCGTGACCCAGGCAGTAGAGAGGGAACTGCGGCCCTGGCACATTCGTCGTGACCGTGTTCAGTGATTGCTGCCCGAACCGGTGCATGGATCGGATCGCCAATCTGCTGAGGGGACCGGCGAGCATCGGCGGGACCAGGTTGCCGATCGAGGTGGCGACCTCGGCCGCCTCTGACATGTGGGAGGTCTTCAGCCGGGTCATCTGCTGGTGGAGGGCCTCGAGCCGTTCGACCGGATCGGACAGATGGACGGGGAGCTCGCAGAGGAGGGCGGACAGTCGATTCTCACCCATCCCGTGTTCGCCCTCGTGCCGCGTCGAGACCGGCACGAGCGAGCGGACGACGGCGTGCTCGGGATCGTCGCCCCGTTGCAGCAACAGTTCTCGGTAGCCAGCGGTGACGGCCGCCAGCACGACATCGTTCACCGTCCCGCCGAACGCCGATCGGATCGTCTTGACGTCCCGCAAGCTGGCGGAGGCAAACGCCCAGCTCCGGTGCGGACCGATCGCGCCCTCGATCGTCAGCGGTCGGGTGGGGGCCAGACGACGCACGAATCGGGCGGCGCCCTCGAGGTCCCCCACGGTGGCTCGGGCCGCGGCCACCGGGTCCATGACGGCGCCAGGGAGACCCCGGAGGGTCGTCAGGACGCTCGAAGCCAGCCCGGCCCACGCGTCCAGCACCTTGACCACGCCGGGCGGCTCGGCCCGGGGCTCCCAGGGCTCGGGCGCGCCGACGGTGAACTCGGGCTTCAGGTCCAGCATGATCGTGAGCAGGTCGACGCCGGCGATGCCGTCGACCATGCAGTGGTGGACCTTGAACACCATCGCCCAGTGGCCCCCCGCAAGTCCCTCCACCAACCACACCTCCCACAGCGGCCGATCGCGGTCCAGCGGCTGGGACATGATCCGACCGAAGAGACGGCAGAACGCCGCGTCGTCACCCGGCGCCGGCAGCGTCACGTGCCGCAGGTGGTACCGGAGCTCGAATTGGGTGTCGTCCACCCATACCGGGCGCCCCAGCTCGAAGGGCACCGTTCGCACCCGCTGGCGGTAGCGCGGGATCCGGTGCAACTTCGAGGCAACCAGCGCCTCGACGTCGTCCATCGACGGCGGCGGGTCATCGAAGATGCACGCCCCGGCGATGTGCATGTGCACGAACCCGTCCTCCAGATGGAGGAATTCGGCATCCAGCGCGTTCAACCGCTCCACCGCGCCTCCCTCGTCGTCGGCTCCCCCATTGCAGCGTATGGGCCGGCGAACTCCACTGAACAGGGCCATTGGGCAGTAATTGCCCTCACCGGGGCCGGGCGACCGGGCTGCGCCCCGCCGCGACGACCGGCCCGTCCGTGACTGGGACCCGGCACCGCACCGGCAGTTGCAGCCCGCGGAGGCTGAGGGACACGGGTGTCAGCCTTGTACCCGACGGTCCTCCCGTTCGGGGCTTCAGCCTGCCCCCGGATGCGCCCGCCCACACCCGTCGACGGCCCGGCCTCCCATCGCCAGGGCCACCGCCGCCGCCTCCACGCTCGGGTCCGCTCCTTCCTGCGCTCGTCGTGTCACTCGGGCTCGGGAGCCCGTGCGGTCCAAGCGATTCGAGGGGGCCATGGGACTCGAAACCACATCCAGAGTGACGCGAGCCGGTCCCTGGTGAACGGGGCATGGTTGGCGGAGGCCCCGCGTCGGGGATCGGGGCAAACTGTCGGTCTTCGGTTGACCTGTCGTAGAGCGAGAAGGAGAAACGCGTGCCACTGGAACCAAGGCTCCGAACGTTCGTCGCCTTCGCCAACCGCATGCCAGTCCCAGACGACTCGGTGTCCTTCGCCGAGCGAAGAGCCAGCGCCGCCCGTCAATACGAGCGGTTCGGATGGGTGGCCCTACGCCCGGGACCGAAGGTCGCCTCGATTGCCAACAAGTTCGTTCCCGTGGACAGAGGACGTATCACCGTGCGGGTCTACCGCCCATCAGCGGTCCGCAACTTGCCGCTGCACGTCTTTCTTCACGGTGGCGGGTGGTGCATGGGGACCCTCGATGAACGTGACTGCCGGTGCAAAGCGATCGCCGTCGACGCCGACTGTGTCGTTGCGTCAGTGGAGTACCGCCTGGCACCGGAGTGCCAGTACCCGACGGCCCCCGAGGACTGCTATGCCGCGCTGGGATGGCTGGTCGAACATGCCGACGAAATGGGTGTGAACGCGCACGCGGTCACCATTGGAGGGGAATCGGCCGGTGGAAACCTTTCAGCGGTGGTGGCTCTCATGGCGCGCGACCGAGGCGGTCCTCAGCTGCTCCTGCAGATGCTTGACGTCCCGGCAACCGATCTCACCCTCGCCCACCCGTCGATCAGCGAGCTGGGCAGTGGTTACCTGCTCACCAGGCACGAGATCGAGCACTACCTCGACAGCTACCTGCCGGACCGCTCCATGGTTACCGACCCCTATGCCTCGCCCCTGCACGCCAAGGATCTCTCGGGACTCCCCCCGGCCCACATCATGACCGCCGAGTTCGATCCGCTTCGGGACGAAGGGCAGGCCTACGGCGAGAAGCTTCAGGCAGCTGGCATCCCGGTGGAGCACGTGAGGCTGGCCGGACACATTCACCCGTCGTTCGCATTCACCCAGCTCCTGCCGTCGGCCCGGGCGTACCACCGGGACTTCGTAGCCGCTCTCCGGCGGGCCACCGCTCCGCACCGCTGCAACTGACCAAGAGCGGCTCCCATGCACCGCGCTGGAAGCTCGACGCCCTGCGATGGAGAGTGAAACGTCGCAGAACGACGAGCATCGAAGCGGCGGTCTCAACCACGTGAGCTGCCGGGTCGCTCCATAGGGACCTGTGGCCCTGCCGCGCCGGTCAGGGTTCAGCGGATACTGCAAAGAGGCGACATGCCATGAGAGGCAGCCAAGTGCAGCGTCGCAAGGAGGTAGCGGTCGTGGGATCCCGGCATCGGGGGAACAGGACGTGGAGGGTCCGCACGGTTCGGTTCCTCGGTGCGCTGGTGGTCATCGCAACGTCAATCGTCCTGGTCGCGACAGGGCCGGCGAAGCCGTACTACGTCTCGCTGGGGGACTCCTACTCGGTCGGGTTCCAGCACGACATCGGGTCGACCTCGGGCTACACGGCCGTGGTGGCCGGGGCGTTGGGAATGCAGCTCGAGAACTTCGGGTGTGCCGGGGCGACCACCTCGTCCATGCTCGACCAGATCGGTTGCTCGGCCGATTTCGTGGCACGCACAGATGGGGTGCCGTACCCAACGACGACCCAGACGAGCGCAGCAGATGCCTTCCTCCAGGCTCATCGGAGCCAGATTGGCCTCATCACGCTGTCGATCGGCTGGAACACATTCGGCCCCTGCGCGACGGCTGCGTCCTCGGTGCCATGCACCGCCGCCGCCTTGGCCGGTTTGACGTCACACCTGGCCGTGGTCACCTCCGACCTGCGCTCTGCTGTCGGCCCCGGCGTTCCGATCATCGGCATCGGCTATCCCGACGTGATCCTCGGTCATTGGGTGTTCCCGCCGGGGCAGACCGACCCGACACTGGCCAGGATGTCGGTGGTCGCCGCCAAGGACGACATCAACCCTGCTCTCACAGCCGCCTACCATGCGGCCGGGGACGGGTTCGTCGACGTGACCACAGCAACCGGCGCCAATGATCCGCTCACAGAGACGACGACGTTGGCTCCGTACGGGACCATCCCCGTCGCCGTCGCCAGGGTGTGTGAGCTCACCTACTACTGCACATCGGGGACAATCCATCCCGACATGTCGGGCTACGCCCTGATCGGCGATCTCGTTGTCAGCTCCTACCACGCGATGACCGCCGGCAGGGGGTCCTAGGAAAGCGCCCGACGGAAGGGCCCTCAGCTTCAGGGCTGCACAGTGCCGTGGTTCCATGGACAGCGCCTCAACTGCGATGAAGACCGCCAGGGCTTGATAGGGGCTGTTCGTCCGGCGTCGGGGCTCGAGCCCGTGTACTCAGCCACATGAGCTGATGGTTCTGCCCAGAGTCGGAGTGGTGTGCCGAGGGGCCTCGCAAGACGGTGCGCGTCGTCAGGGAGTGGGGTGGAGGAGGAACATTCTCGGGACTCGATTCCCGCATCGGTCCAGGTAGTTGGCGTAGCCGGGGTAGACCGCACAGAACCTGGGCCAGAGCTGTTCCCAAGCCCTTTGGTCGGCAAGCTCGGCCGTCACCGCCAGCCGGGCCGGACCCACCTCGATCTCGGCGTCGGGGTGGGCGAGCAGGTTCGTGGTCCAGGCCGGGTGGTGCCGCTGACCGAAATTGGTGCCCACCACCACGAAGTCATCCCGGTCGCGCAAGTAGAGCAGCGGGGAGGTCCGCTGAAGGCCAGAACGTGCGCCGGTGGTATCGAGGAGGAGGATCGGTATGCCGTAGATGCGGGTGAAGACGCGGCCCTGGGACTTGTGCATCAGCCATGGGTCGAGCCTGGGCCCGATGCGACGATAAACAGCGGCGAACGCCTTGGTGGTACCCAGCGAGCGCAGGCTGCTGGCACGGGAGGCGTGGCGGAGCGTGGCCTCGTACTCCGCCACTTGGTGAAGCCGGGCGTCCCGGTCCGCGGGGTCGTCGGCCATGCCTCATTTCACCACATGCAGGGGGCGGTATGACCCTGAAGCGATGACCTCCGGATGGAGGCGCCGCTTCTCTCCTCTTGTTGTATTCAAGAAGGGGCTCTTGTGACCGATCCGTGGGTGCCCTGACCAGCCCCTGAAGCGAGCAACGCCAGTTCACGCCTAGTTTTCGGACTGCTCAAAAGTCCCGAGAACGAGGCAAGGAGACTGGCGTTGTTCA
>Ga0181536_10002277_pt1 | contig 21849 bp, 28 predicted proteins | sample PEATcosm2014_Bin_41_FD_121105 | JGI IMG/M metagenome (GOLD analysis project Ga0181536, IMG submission 121105) | Peatland microbial communities from MTU Mesocosm Facility, Houghton, MI, USA - PEATcosm2014_Bin17_60_metaG | ecosystem: Environmental > Terrestrial > Soil > Wetlands > Peat | place...
CCGCCGTGACCGCTTTGATGCCCTCGCGGTAAATTGCCTGGGTCAGAATCGTAGCCGTGGTTGTACCGTCACCGGCAACGTCAGAGGTTTTCGACGCCACCTCGCGCACCATCTGGGCACCCATGTTCTCGAGCGAATCCTTTAACTCGACCTCTTTGGCGACTGTAACGCCGTCCTTGGTGATCGTTGGTCCACCGAATTTCTTTTCAAGAACGACATTGCGCCCCCGTGGTCCGAGAGTCACCTTCACCGCCTCGGCGAGTTGGTTGACGCCGCGCAGAATTGCTTGGCGCGACTGGTCACTATAGGTAATCTGTTTTGCCATGGATGTTCTCCCCCGTTATTCGAATTTGAACTAGCTGGCTTTTTTGAGCGCTTTGACGCCTGGATCTAAAACACCGAGGATGTCGTCCTCGCGCATGATCAGGTACTCGGTGCCATCCACTTTGGTGTCGCTGCCAGAGTACTTCGCAAACAGGATGCGGTCGCCGACCTTCACATCGAGGGCCACCAGACTGCCATCCTCGAGCCGCTTCCCATGCCCGACGGCAATGACTTCGCCTTCTTGCGGTTTCTCCTTGGCAGAATCCGGAATGATGATGCCACTGCGCGTAGTTTCCTGTTCTTCAGTCCGCTTCACTACGATGCGGTCGTATAAAGGTCGAATGTTCATGATGCTGTACCCTCCATTTAGGATTGCCGTGTGTCAAAGGCTTCATCGTGGCCGATAGTACTATTGTTCTTCGCTAATTCACGGGACCTCGGATCGCGGTGGAATGGGCGAGCCATGCCACCGGGTGGCTGCGGATGCTGCCATTGCGCTCCGTGATGTCGGCCCAGTTGATGTCCTCTTTCAGCCGGAGAAACACACCAGGAGTGCCCTGGTATGTGCCCTCAGCCAGCACGACCTCGTCCCCTTCGCGGAATGCAGTAGCTACAGGTGCGTTGGTAATCATGTTCGTGATCTCCTTCGTTCGGCAACTCTGCTATGGCCGAAAATTCGGCGTGTTCAGAAGCCTGGCTTTTTCAAGTCTAGTTCGCTCGACTTCTTTCTCGCTCGATATCCGTGCAGCATCCCTTTGCGGCGCTTCTTGGTCATCAAGCCGTGTCGCTTCCGTGATGGCGGCCTGGGCTGGCGCTTCCAGCCTTTTTAGCATCCCAATCAGCCTGAAGCCTGGGCCGTACGCGGAACGGATCAGGTCGAAGCGGTACTGCGGATCCTGCCATCGTGCAACAACCCCTGCTTGATCGCCGTCGGGGCTTTGCGCGATTTTGGCCGTCGCAGCAGGCTTTTCAGCAGTTCCAAAGGTCGCCGAGATACCTTTAACGAAGTCGTCAACCGTCATTCCCTCGGTTTCGTACGGATCGTACTCGATTGCGATCCGAAACAGTTCGCCGTCATAGAAGCTGAAGATTACTTCTTTCACCGATTCCGTTTGCGAGGATGGGCCGAGAGGTCGGGGGGACCACTCCAGCTCTTGGATGAGGGCCGGGCGGCTATGGATAACTTTCGCTTGAGTTAGGCTCGCCCCCACCTGCTTGGCGACGGTCGGCACGTCCGTTCCGAGTTGAACGTCCCGGTACTTGGAAAGGTCTCCTGCCAATGTAACTGCCGGCATCGCGCCGAACACAAGAAACGATACAAATGCTGATCGCACGTTGTTCCCAAGCTTAGTCATTGTGTGCCAGCCTCACCTTGCGCCAAGCGAGTGACGCGACGAATGGAACGGCGCTCGCTACCACCAGAACACGCTGCCAGTCGCCAGAAAAGCTGAAGGTGGGCGCCACCGGGTTGTACAGCAGCACAAGCGCTCCGAACACGGACGCGACGGCGTAGTGCCGCGCCTGCAAAGCTTGGAACATCACGACGATTGCGCCCGCAGTCACAATGAATCTGACCACGACTTCGTACGGCATAATTTGGGACCACAATCCCGCCGCAACAAGCAACGCCGCGATCGACACCCACTTCACTGCCTTCATATGCGCGGCGCTGTCTCGCTTGTCTTGCGCCCGGCCCTTCGCGCCCCATGCTTGCCACGCCGCCTCGTCGAGCGGCTTCGACATGGGCGGTTCCCATACCCGTGTTGATTCCGATAATCCAACTGAAGTAGACATGTCTTATCTCTCTTTCGTCACCCGATTCGGGGCCCACTGTCCCTCAACTGTCAGGAGATCCTGTAGCTGGAGTCCGCTCCTACACAGCCGCTGCCCCGATTTTCTTCGAGCCGTTCAGCGCCTGCGTGATGGAAGTGATCAGATCGATCGGCAGCGGAAAGACAATGGTCGTGTTGTGCTCGGCTCCGATCTCCACCAGGGTTTGCAGGTAACGCAACTGGATCGCGGCCGGCTGCTGCTGGATGACTGCGGCAGCCATCGCTAGTTTCTCCGCAGCCAGATATTCACCCTCGGCATGGATCACTTTCGCACGGCGCTCGCGTTCGGCTTCTGCCTGCCGTGCGATCGCGCGGATCATCTGCTCGGCCAACTCCACCTGCTTCACCTCTACAAGGGTGACCTTCATGCCCCATGACGCTGTATGCTGATCCAGGATCGACTGCAAGCGCAGATTCAGTTTGCCCCGCTGGCTCAACAGTTCATCGAGTTCCGCTTCGCCCAAAACGCTACGTAGCGTGGTCTGAGCCAGTTGCGAAGTTGCGTACAGGTAATTGGAGACCTCGAGCACGGCCAAGCGCGGATCGATCACGCGGAAAAAGATCACTGCGTTCACCTTGACAGTTACGTTGTCGCGTGTCACCACATCCTGAGCAGGCACTTCGAGCGCCTCGATGCGCAGGGACATACGCACCATACGGTCGATTGGCGCGAACACCAGCACGATGCCCGGCCCTTTGGCCTGTGGCAACACACGGCCCAGCCGAAACACTACACCCCGTTCGTATTCCCTCAGGATTTTGATCGAGGCGAGGACGTAGAGGAGGACAACTGCCAGTACGATGATCCAACCGTTGATCATTCTATGCCTCCATACCCTTCTGCTCAGGACCGGTCGTGACCGGGCGTGACTTATCTGCTAGTGCACGGCTGGGACCATCTTCGGCCTTCCGGCCAGTGGCATCCCCTGTGCAGGCTTAAGTGGTTTGTAGGAGGCTTCGGCAAGCGTGCAAGGTTACTTACCGCTCGCGGAAGAGCGAGGGCGCTACAACAGATGCAAGTTTTGTTACGGAAAGTGCAGTTTTTGCATTTCGGCATCCCGCCAGACTACACGTCGCCCGCTGTTCCGGATTTCGCGGGCACTTGGTCGAACCCGCCTCAGTCGTGCAAGACGATGTTCAGCAGCGAGCTGTGAACGTGTAGTCCGTGTAGTCCGCCGTTATACTCAATGAACCCCAGCTTCCGAAACTTGTTCATGAAGAAGCTGACTCTGGAGCGAGTGGTGCCAATCATCTCCGCCAGCGTCTCCTGGCTGATCTTGGCGATCACCGGCTCCGGTTTACCTTCTTTCCCGAAATTAGCCAGCAGCAGAAGCACTCGCGCCAACCTCTTCTCACTGGAATTGAAAAGCTGATCTACCAGATCCTCCTCGATCCGAATGTTACGCGACAGCAGATAGGAGACGAACATCTCGGAAAAAGCCGGTTCCTCGTGAAGTAAACAAATCACGCTCGATTTCTCCAAACGCAAGACCGAGCACTCCGACATTGCAGTGGCGGTCCCCAGGTACAACGGCCGGCCCGCCAGGCACCCCTCACCAAGGAAGTCACCGGTACCCAACACAGCAATGACCGCTTCTTTGCCGTTGTCGGAAACGACCGTGAGCTTGACCTTGCCTTTTTGAATGTAAAAGATGGCGTCCGCCGGGTCGCTTTGCACGAAGACCGTCTCGTTCTTCCGGTATTCCGAAATGGTTCGTCCCTCGCCAACCTTAGCTAGAAAGAGCTTGGGATCGAATGGGCGCTTCTCTATTGGTGTCATACACAGCCTCTGACCACTACTCGGGGGCGATCCTATTGCTTTTATACTGCTACCGCCCCAGTACAGTCAATTGCAAATGCCCGCATATGAGCACGTCGGTCGCCATCCGTTCAAAATTGCTCATGTTTGAGCGGCGGATCTGTAATGGATAACTGAGGCTTTGCCGTTTTATGCAGCTCCGATGGAGATGGAGCACAACGTGCCCTGAGGAATTTGTGGAAATTCACTCGATGCATTTCTCGGAGAGCGCTTAAGGAGAAGAAGCATGTTACTGGTGGTTTTGTTGATCGTGCTGCTGTTGGCAGTGGTCCCGGCGTGGCCACATAGTCGAAGCTGGGGCTACCGGCCCAGCGGAGTACTGGGCGCCGTTCTGTTGGTGGTACTTGTATTGGCATTGATGGGACGTATCTAAAAGTGGAGATGCGTTCCTGTCGATCCTGTCCGTCTGGGGCTTTGAACCGGGTGCATCGGACTCTGTGGCAGAAGTGCATCTTTAGAAGGGTCTACAAATGCCGTGGCTGCGGGCGGTGTGAATACGCCCTGCGCTTTTTGCCTTTTTTCCCATCTTGGTTGCACGATGGCTTGAAAGGACCGAGGCATGAAACTCGGAATAATATCTAGCTGGCTCGTCGCGGCGCGGATTCCCTCAGTACAAGAGAGAATGTGTACTAAGCTTAACGATTGCTGCCTTTAACGACAAAAGGCACTAGCCATAACGTGGAACATTCTTCAGAATATAACCTACGACTCTGGGACGAGAGATCGCGATCCAACGAGCTGCAAACGAAGGCTGAGGGAAAGCAGTGGCGCAGGAGGTTTTTCTTCTACCTCGGCGTGATTGCCGCAACCCTCGTCATCGCTACCTTGCTTGCCCATCTATCCCGATGACGCCGCCGACGGTCGGCGCACTACCGGCAGCAGTTCCTGCATTCTCAACGGCAAGAATTGCATAATCCTTCGCCAGCTCCTTAGTCAGACCCGGTTTCAAGGGAGTTTCACCTTTGGTGCTCAATCTGCCTAGAGAGGAAAGACAGGAGATCAAGACGAAATGAAATACCTATCGAATATCGCATTGGCGGCCTTCGCTGGATGTCTCAGCTTTGCGCTGCTACCAAACATTCAAGCAGATGACTGGAATAAGAAGACTGTCATCACAGTGAATGAACCCGTCCAACTGCCGTCCTGCTGTACAGTCGACCACACGGTAACGCTTGAGCCGGGCGAATATGTCCTAGTGTTGGTGGATTCCCAATCGGATCGGCACATTGTCCGCGTTTTTGATAAGGATCAGCAGCGTGTGATTACCACGATCCTCGCTGTTCCGAACTATCGTTTGCAGCCAACCGGAAAGACCGTACTGCAATACTGGGAAGTTCCGGCGGGACAGCCTAGAGCGCTTCGGGCGTGGTTTTACCCGGGCGACAACTTCGGGCAGGAGTTCGTATACCATAAACAAACGGCTGCGGAAATAGCTGCCTTTGCGAAGGCCCAGGTTCCGGCAGTCGCAATTGACACGAAAGTCGAAGAGGATCTAAAGACAGCGCCTCTTGTGTTTGTTGACGAAACTGGCAAGACCAGCGAGCTGGCCCTGACAACGCCGCCACCCGTGACTGAGCCGGCCCAGCCTCAGGAGACCGTCCAGGCCGCGGCAGCACCAACCCCCGCGCCAGTGGAACCAGTACAAACGGAACCAGTACAAACGGAACCGGTACAGCAAACATTGCCGCATACCGCTAGCTCCATGCCGCTACTCGGCTTGATTGGAATCTTGTCATTGGCCGCCTTTGCGGTCCTTAGCATTCGTTCCAGACGCGCCTCCCAGGGGTAGGAGAGCAAGCACTAGCACTTTGTAACCCGCCGCGGTCTCTGTGAGAGAGGCCACGGCGTGAGGCAGCGGTAACCGAATTGAGGAGCGATAGGAATGGCGGCCTGCTTCGCACGCATTCTAGCCCTGGGGCTGTCGATCGGCCTAAAGACATTCGCTGACCAGGCGCCGGCGGTTCAGCCACCGGAACAGCCATTCAAACTCACCGCGACTGCCGAACTCGTGCTTCTGGATGTGAGCGTCAACGACGCGACGGGCGTGCACGTTCCCGGGCTGGGGAAGGATAACTTCCAGATTTATGAAGACGGGCAGCTTCAGACCATTACACATTTCTCGAGCGATGATGTCCCTGTCACGGTCGGCTTGGTAATCGATACAAGTGGGAGCATGCGGGCAAAGCACCCGGAGGTAGTGATGGCAGCGCTGGTGTTCATTAACGCGAGCAACCAGCAGGATGAGGTGTTCGTCGTGAATTTTAATGACCGCGCGAGTTTTGGTCTTCCCGACAACATCCCCTTCACGGACGATGCCGGCAAACTGCGGACAGCTCTGTCGATGAATCGTGCTGAAGGCCGGACTGCTCTCTACGACGCCCTTGTGCTCTCCCTGAGTCAGGTTGAGAAGGGCAAGCGAGATAAGAAGACCATCGTGCTGGTGAGCGATGGAGGTGACAACAGTAGCATCCATGGATTCGAGGATGTTATGCGAATGGTCCGCGAGTCCCGAGCAACGATCTACACGATTGGCCTCTTTGATGAAAACGACGCGGATCGCAATCCTGGCCTGCTTGCGCGGCTCGCCCGAATCAGCGGTGGTGCGGCCTTTCTACCGAAGGAGGTGTCTGACGTTGCGGACATCTGCCGGCGGATCGCGAGCGACATTCGTAACCGATATACAATCGGCTACGTTCCAGTTCGGTCCGGCGATAAGGGTTCGCTCCGTAAGATTAAAATCGTTGCGCGGCAATCGGATGGGCGCAAATTGACCGCGCGCACCCGTACGAGCTATTTTCTCCCGGGGAGTCGCCCGCTAGTGGATCAGTGTGGCGAGGCGGACAGGAAGCCGGGCATATGAGAGTTTGCGTTTCTCTCGCGGGCCAGAAGCCGGCGCCCCGTTGGAGTCTGGGCCAATACGTTTTTCTGATTCTTGCGACGGTTTGCCTCGGATTGTACAGCTTTGTTTATCTCGAGCGCGTGCTATACCAAACGTACGAAAGTTGGTCATTCGACCGGGCCCCGGCTCGCACTGCTTCCGTGGGCGGCTCAAAGCACGAAGTCACAACGGTTGGGGAGATCGTTCGCGAGCACCAGGAATACGCTCCGGCGTCAGAGCCTCCCTTCTCAACCTCTATCATTGGCCGTCTGTCCGTTCCAAGGCTGCACCTGTCTGCAATGGTGCGCGAAGGCATTGATGGGCATACCTTGCGGCTCGCCGTGGGCCACATTCCGTCCACGGCGTTGCCAGGGCAGGCCGGAAATGTTGGCGTGGCCGGTCACCGCGACACGTTCTTTCGTGGGCTAAAGGATTTGAGGACGGCGGACGAGATTCAATTCTCCACGTCACGAGGCAAGTTTTTTTACGAGGTCGAGTCCTTGATGATCGTCGAACCGGACAATGTCGACGTGCTCGCTGCATCAGACGCCAACGTTCTTACAATGGTGACTTGCTACCCGTTCTCCTATATCGGAAACGCACCCAAGCGATTCGTCGTGAGGGCAAGGCAGGTGTTACCGCAAACACGATCATTATCTACTGTGGAAGGAACTGCCGAGTTAGAGAGATGAGACAATTAGCATTGGGAGTAAGGGTGAAACACGATTCTGTTGCTTCCAGAGCCCGGATCCTCGTGATTGAAGACAACAGTTCGGATGTTTTCCTTCTGGAACGGGCTCTGAATCAGCAGGATTTTGCATTTGAACTGACTCACCTCGCGGACGGAGACCAAGCCCTCGCATTCATTCGCAAGGAAGGCGCCTACTGGGATGCGCCAATTCCAGACCTGATCCTGGTGGATTTGAACCTGTCCAAGTATAACGGCGAAGACATTTTGCGCGAGATCCACGAGGTAAAACGTCTCGCTGGAGCTCTGGTATGCGTCTGGAGCTCTTCACACTTTCGGCGAGACCGGACTCGGCTCATGGATCTCGGGGTAGCGCAATTCGTCACCAAGCCTTCAGGGCTGGATCAATTCTTGGAAATTGGCAAACTCATCAAGGATCTGCTGGCCGGGCGCACATTCACCTGAACCAGGACTTTTAGGCCGCAGCCGTTTGAGCAACCTGGGTGGCCGGAAGCGATTTCAGTACCTCACCGACTCTGCGGATCAACCCGGCTCCGGTGAATGGTTTTGCCACGCAGCCAAAACCGCGGCTAGCGTCCTCGCTACCCGACATGAAGAGAATCCGTAGTTGCGGTTCCCGCTGCAGAAGCTGATCAGCCAATTCCAGCCCGTTTATATTCGGCATCACCACGTCGGTTAGCAACAGCGCAACCGTGGACTGGTCGTATAACTTCATTGCGGTCTCTGCGCCATCGGCCGTGAGTACAGCATACCCTTCAATCTCTAGCAAGGCCTTTACGAGCGCCCGAATAGAGCGGTCATCGTCGACCACCAAAATCGTTGGACTTAACTTGCCCGGTTCCATAGGCGGCTGACCCAAAAAGGGTTTATCACGCTAAAGTTAGCAGGCAAATCCTCTGTGATCTGTTCAAAATTGCTCATTCCCGCGAATTTGTGTCGGGTGCGGCGCAGCGTCCACTTTTAATCCGAGTGGTTCCAAGAAGTCGCGAATGACCTGTAAGGTGGCGTCATCCTGACTGTAGACCAACACCGTATCGCCGCGAGGCGAAGACCTATGACTGCTCGCTGACTGGGATTGCGTGGTATCAGACACCCGTGCTTAGTCCCCCGATCCCCCGCTAGTTGCGGCGAATGTGGAGTCCCTAACTGCTTTGCCTTGAGTAACCGAAGAAAGTGACCCATTCACGGAACCGTTGCTACCATTCTTCGGTACGTCGATACGACTCAGTGCCAGCCACTTGGGTGGCCGGCCCCTTCGAGGTGTTTGCCGGTAGGAGATCTTTTCCAGGGCCTCTATTACCGCGGCAACCTGGTCACGCTGTTCGCGAAGTTCCGCAAGAATCTTCTGGATGTCCATATCGCCCCTAAGCCTCTCAAAATACTGGAATGGCGCCTTAGGATAAATCTGAGTTGAGTTCGCTGTCTGTTCAATATTGCTCAGTTCCGTGCTATCTTTCTGGCCGGGGGGATACCGACGCGAGAGTGGTACGACACGTGCTACGAATTCGGCGAAACATTAAGCTCGCTGATCCGCGAAAGGCATGGGGGTGTGTGGCAAAGAAGAACGCTGGCAAACGTCCGGCACGCAAGGCCGCGCGTGTCAACGGTCCAGCTTTGGCGGATAACGGGCAAGGCAGTTCATTCCCAATTGTTGGCATAGGGGCCTCCGCTGGGGGACTGGAGGCATTCACGGAGCTGCTCAGCCAACTGCCGGCTGATACCGGCATGGCATTCGTCCTGATTCAGCATCTGGATCCGAAGCACGAGAGTCATCTGACTGAGTTGCTTTCCAAAGCCAGCAAGATGCCCGTCACCGAATTAAAGGGCGATACACGCGCCGAGGCCAATCACGTTTACGTCATACCACCCCGATGCAATTTAGGCATTTCCAGCGGAGTTCTGCATACGCCACCCCGTTCAAACGGTGGCCGGAATATGCCAATTGACGCTTTTCTGCGCACCCTGGCAGGAGATCGGGGTAGCAAAGCCTTCGGCGTTGTTCTGTCAGGAACTGGATCGGATGGGACCCTTGGCCTCCAGGCGATCAAGGCGGAAGGTGGCATCACGTTCGCTCAGGAGAAGCGATCCGCGAAGTTCGACGGCATGCCGGGAAGCGCCATCGCTGCCGGCGGGGTGGATTTTATTCTGCCGCCGGCCGGGATTGCCCGGCAACTGGTGACCATGGCGCCCCATTCTTACGTCACGCTCGAACCTCAAAAACCGATTGAGCCATCCGATGCGGCAGAGGCCGAACTGGGTAAGGTGTTCCGGCTGTTGAGGAACGCCACCGGAGTGGATTTCACGCACTACAAACACAGCACCATTACGCGGCGCATTCGGCGGCGCATGGCCCTCCGCGGATTCGAGAGGCTGGAAGACTACATTAAGGATCTCGAACAGAACCACGGGGAAGCAAATGCGCTGTGCGAGGACTTTTTTATCACTGTCACCGCATTCTTTCGGGAACCCGCCGTGTTCCAGGAATTGAGGAAAAAGATTTTTCCCGCTCTCGTTGAGGGGCGAGTGCGTGAGGATCCCATCCGCATCTGGGTGCCCGGGTGCGCCACCGGCGAGGAAGCTTACTCGATCGCCATGAGTTTGATGGAATTCCTGGACGATGCTGCCGTAACAGTTCCGTTCCAGATTTTCGCCACGGATATCAGCGAAACGGCAATCGAGAAAGCCCGCGCCGGCATCTACACGCAAGCAGCGCTGCGCCCCATCTCGCCGAAGCAAATGGCGCGGTTCTTCACCAGGTCGGAACACGGTTACCAGATCGCGAAGAGCATCCGTGACGTCTGCGTTTTTGCAAGGCACGACCTGTCGCGCGATGCGCCTTTTTCCAAGTTGGACCTCATCAGTTGCTGTAACGTGCTGATCTACCTTGGAGCGGTATTGCAGCGCAAGGTGCTGTCAATCCTTCATTACTCCCTCAAGCCGGCGGGTTTCCTCGTCTTGGGACCGTCGGAAAGCATTGGTACGCTTTCTGATTTGTTTCATCAAGTCGACACGAAACACAAGATCTACTGCCCGCTGCCGGCCGCTAGCCTGCCCGGTCCCGAGCTTGGGGAAAGCCACCGCGCTAAAGGCGTTGGGGACCTCCGTGGCAGGATGGCGGAGGCTCGAGTCAGGCCGGATGTGCAGACAGCCGCCGACCGGTTGCTGCTGGCCGAATATGCTCCTGCCGGCGTCATCATTGACGATGCCATGAATATCGTTCAGGTCCGGGGGCGTACGGGCCCTTATCTTGAGTTGTCGCCGGGAGAGCCGAGCCACAACATTCTGAGAATGGTCCGGGAAGGCTTGATAGCAAGCCTGAGCAAGGCGATCCAAACCGCAAAACAAACCAACGCGACAGCCAAAGAGGACGGCCTGCGGATGGCAAGCAGTGGCGAGTTCATCGAGGTCAAGATCAAGGTAATCCCGTTTCGGGAATCTTCTTCTAGCAAGGAACGCTATTTCTTGACCCTGTTCGAGGACGCTGCCCCAGCCGCTGGCCCAGAGCCTGGAAAGATAAAGGCTGCCGCGGCGAAGCGCACAGTACCGGGGCACGGCGACGGAGAGGGCAACCGGCTGCGGCTAGAGCTTGCCGCCACCAAGGAGTACCTGCAATCGATCATCGAAGAGAAGGAAGGTGCCCTCGAAGAGCTCAGGTCTACGAGCGAAGAGGCACAAGCTGGCAATGAGGAACTGGAAACCGCACAAGAAGAGCTGGAATCCGCCAACGAAGAATTGAATACCCTGAATGAAGAACTCAAGACCAGTAACACGGAATTGAGCCAGGTCAACCGGGATCTGACTAATCTTCTCGAAAGCATCAACATTCCGCTCGTCATGGTTGGGAAAGACCTACGGATTCGCCGCTTCACCCGGGCAATCGAGCCAATGTTGAATCTGATCGCATCCGATGCCGGCCGATTGATCACTGATCTTCGGCCTCACATTGAACTTCCCGATCTACGGCGGTTGCTGCTCGATGCCATGGAGGGCGGTAATCGGGAGCCCTATGATATCCGGGACGCGCACGGGTGTTGGTATTCGCTGCGCATACTGCCTTCGGTGGGGCTGAACGGAAAGATCGACGGAGCCGTAGTGATGCTGATCGATATTGATGCGGCGAAGCGCGGCTTGGACTTCGCCGAAGCTATTGTGGAGACGGTCCGGGAGCCCCTCGTGATCCTGAACCACAACCTGAGAGTCGTGAGCGCCAACAAGGCGTTCTATGAAACGTTCCAGGCCACCCCGCAGGAGACGGAGAATCGCCTCATCTACGACTTGGGAGAGGGACAATGGAACATCCCGAAACTGCGTGAACTATTGGATAACATTCTCCCCGCGCACTCCACGTTCCGCGACTTTGAAGTGGTGCACGAATTTGCACGGGTCGGACGGAAAGTGATGCTGCTGAATGCTCGCGAAGTCTTTGATGCGAATGCACAAGCGCGGACTATTCTGCTCGCGATTGAGGACACGACCGACCGCAAGCGGGCTGAGGATGCGCTCAAAGCGACCAATGCAGAGCTCCAGAATTTTGCCTACGCGCTCACGCACGACCTCCAGGAACCTGTACGGATGGTGGTGAACTTCACTCAGTTACTGGCTCGGGAGCATGAAGGAAAGCTGGGCGAACAGTCGGATAAATTCATAGGATACTCAGTGGAGGGGGCGCTAAGAATAGAAGCCCTGCTCAAAGCCTTGCTCACCTATTGGGAGACCACTGAGCAGGGCCAGGACAGCTTTGGCCCTGTCGACTGCAACGGCGTCCTCGCCAAGACGCTGGCGAACCTCCAAGCCGTCATTGCACAGAGTGGCGCTATCGTCATTTCTGAACCGTTGCCGACAGTGGTTGGTGAACAGGTAATGCTGATGCAGGTGTTCCGGAACCTCATTGCCAATTCGATCAAGTACAGAAGCCAAGCAACGCCAAAAATCCACATCGCCGCGCGGAGAGATGCACAGGAGTGGTTATTCTCGGTCCAAGACAACGGAATCGGTATCGCTCCGCAAGATGCCGAGCGGGTTTTCGGCATGTTCAAGCGTTTGCATGGGCCGGACATTCCCGGCGCGGGCATTGGACTTGCGCTTTGCAAAAAGGTGGTCGAGCGTCACGGCGGCCGGATTTGGGTGGAGTCGGAAGCCGGCCAAGGGGCGACGTTCAAATTCACTATTCCTGCCAGGAACTTAGCGACCAGCCGGATCCTCGGTAATCATGGCGGCACAACGCAATGAGGCTCGGCCCCCACAGTAGAAGTGCGGAAATGGATATCTCCGACCGAAATCTCCCGGAAGACGAAATCGAACATTTGCGCCAGGCCCTCGAGGCGGAAACAGAGCGTTGCCTCCAAGTGCAGAAGCAGTTGGAACAAGCGAACGTGGACTTCGAAGAGTTCGTCTCGATCGCCGCTCACCACCTGCGCGAGTCTCTCCGCAACGTGGCTGCGAATAGTCAATTGATGGCCGAAACGTATGCCGGCCGTCTGGATTCTGACGCCGATGTATTCCTCAGCCACATCCGGGACGGGATTGCCAGAATGCAATCGCTGTTGACCGACATGGTGGAGTACGGGGTTGATACTGGCGACCGGCAGGCGGCACGGACAGATATGGAGGCCGTGTTGCTCCTTTCGATGGACGAGCAGCTAAAAGAGAGTGCCATCGTTTCTCATGATCCATTACCGGTGGTAATGGGGGATTCCGAGATACTGACAAAGGTCCTCAAACACCTCATCCGAAATGCAGTAGAATACTGTGGCACAGCCCATCCGCGCGTCCACATTTCTTCCAGGCGAGACAATCTGGCATGGATATTTTGCGTTCAAGACAATGGTCCGGGCATAGATCCGGCGTTCCACGACCGCGTCTTCGGAGTTTTTAAGCGTCTGCACGGAAAAGAATACGCTGGGACCGGGCTGGGACTCGCATTCTGCAAGAAGGCCATCGAGTGGCATGGCGGGCGAATCTGGGTGGAATCGACACTCGGGAAGGGCTCGACGTTCTACTTCACTCTTCCTCCGGCGGATCCAGATTTCTCCGAATAGCGCACCGAACCACGTAATCTGAGCGAGAGCAAATTCAGCACCTGCCGGTGCATGAATTGCATCTCCATCCGTAATGGTTCACACCACAGGACCTTCGGATCAAGACCGTAAGCCTCCAAATTAGCGCAACGTCTGTTTGGACCTGCTATTGCAAGTACTACTCGGGAAAGAGCAATCCCGGGTTTTTCGAAAGGACGCAAGTATATGCTTTGGACAATCTGTGTGATTCTGTTCGTGTTGTGGGCGCTAGGAATGGTTACCTCCTATACGATGGGTGGTGTCATTCACATCCTATTGGTGCTCGCGTTGGTTGTCTTGGTGTTCCAGATCATTCAGGGACGCAGGTCCATTGTCTGAAAGGCACACTTCAGGGGCAGCTTGATTGGCCGGTGAATTGTTTACGTAGTATCCAGGAGAATGAAAATGCCGTTGCTAAACATCGTTCTAGTGTTAATTGTGATCGGCGTGGCGTTGTGGCTGGTCAATGGTTACATCCCAATGGCTTCCAGTATCAAGGCAATCTTGAACGTGGTGGTTGTGGTTGGCGTTGGGGTTTGGTTATTAAAGGCGGTGGGAATGTGGGGAAGTGTGACCAGTTATCGGTTCACGCATTGACCTGCAAGAGACTTGATATGGCCAACAAGAACATTTCTTCTTCATGCTTTCTGATCGGGCTTGGAACAGGTGTCGCTCTGACAGTTCTTTTTGCTCCTCGCTCCGGCCGTGCGGCCCGTCAATTGATCCGCCGCAAGGCCCAGGAGAAAACGGAAATGTTGAACGCCAAGGCGGAGATGGCCAGCACTTCGCGTGGGGACTAGAAAAAGCTCCATAGGCTAAATCTGGCCGTCACGTCCGTTTGTGGTAGTCAGGGCATTCTTCCAGCGGAGGGAGGTAAAGTGCGAATCGCAATTTGGGCCATCATCCTCGCAGCTTCGGCCCCGCTCTTTGGCCAAAGCAACGGCTCTACTCCAGACAAGCCTCAGAATCATGTGAGCGTCTTGGACGTCAGCCAGATCGTGCGCCAGTCTATCGCAGCGACAGAGCGGAGCTGGGACGCGCGAGACCATTACTTATATATGGAGCGCGACGAGGACAGGCGCCTGGACTCTGACGGGCACGTGACGTCGGAAGATGTCGATATCTCGAAAGTCATTTTTGTCGACGAGGCTCCGTACGAGCAACTCGTGGAGCGCAATGGGCGGCCTCCATCGGCCGAGGAACAAAGGAAGCAGGCGGAGCAGGTCGACAAACTAAAGCGCGAGAGTCCGCAGGAGCGGGTTGCGCGGCTGCGCGAGCAGCAGGAGACGAGGTCGTTCATTCGGGAAGTTCCCGAGGGCTTCGACTTCCAGCTCATCGGCGAAGAGGTAGTCAACCGCAGGCCGGCCTACGTGCTTCGGGCGACGCCCCGTGCTGGCTATCGCGCGCACGGCCCGTACGGCAAACTGATGTCCAAGGTGGAGGGTAAGCTCTGGGTCGACAAGCAGGATTTCGGGTGGGTCAAAGTCGACGGGGAAGTGACCCAGCCGTTTTCGATGGGATTATTCCTGGCGCGCGTGCTGCGTGGCTCGCACATTACCATGGAGCAGACGCACTTCGAAGATGGGGTCTGGATGCCGAGTCGCATCGAAATGCGAGCGAGCGCCAGGATACTTTTCGTAAAGAGCTATGACATCAATAGGATACTGGCTTACTCGGACTACCAACCGCTCCAGCGAGCAACACTGGCTTCGGTTTCCAACCAGCATAGACCGGCGGAATAGTGCAAAACAGCCGGCAGGACCTGATAGAATAAGAAGTGTTGCCTCCCGCGACAGCGACTTCTGGCCGCATTCTCATCGTAGATGATGACGCCTCCCAGCGTGCCGCGTTGACAACTATTCTTTCCGATCGCGGCTTTGTGACGCAGGTTGCCGCTGACGGCCTCGAAGCGCTGGAACACCTCAACACCTTCAACCCAGACGTCATTGTTGCGGATTTGGTCATGCCGCGCATGGACGGTTTCGAATTACTGCGCAGCTTGAAGGATAGCGGCGACCTTACTCCGGCGATCGTGCTTACGGCATTCGGAAGCATTGACAAAGCGCTGTCTGTCGTGCATGATCTCAAGGCATTCTGGTTTCTCGAAAAGCCGGTGGAACCACGGGCCTTCGAGATCCTTCTAGAACGCGCGATTCTCCACAAACGAGCTCTACAGAAGACGGACGAGCTGAAGCGCGAGTTGACGCTTCGTGGCGTACTCGGGGACTTGGTGGGAACCTCCCCTACCATGCAAGAAATCTTCTCCGTGATCCGGCAGGTAGCGCCCACTACAGCGCCGGTCCTGATTTGCGGGGAAAGCGGCACGGGGAAAGAGCTAGTCGCGCGGGAAATCCATAACTTATCCACCCGCGGTGACGGCCCTTTTGTCGCGATCAATACCGCGGCCCTACCTGAAGCCTTGATTGAGAGCGAGTTATTCGGCCACGAGAGAGGTGCGTTCACCGGAGCGATGGAGCGCCGCGCGGGGTGCTTTGAGCAGGCTCGCGGCGGCACTCTGTTTCTCGACGAGATCGGCGAGATGCCGCTATCCATGCAGCCAAAGCTCTTGCGCGTTCTCGAAGACTTGCGGGTGCGAAGACTTGGGGGCAAGAGCGAAATTCCAGTCGATGTGCGTTTGCTTGCTGCCAGCAGCCAGTCTTTGGCAACGCACTTGCGCGAAGAACTCTACTATCGATTAAGCGTGTTTCAAATCGTGCTTCCTCCACTCCGAGAGCGGCGAGAAGATATTCCGCTGATTGCGGAGGCCATGATTCAGACTCTGAACAAGAAGCACGGGGCCCGTGTGACGGGTATCGATTCCGATGTGCTGGACCTTTTTCGGACGCATGACTGGCCCGGCAATGTAAGGGAGCTGCGGAATGTGATCGAGCGGGCCACAATTGTCGCGAGCGTTGGCGCGATTCGGCTCGATCACCTGCCCTCTCCCAGTTTCGACATGAGATCCGTCCGGAAGCCGGCCGACAGCCAAGGTCAGTTAACGCTTCAGCCTGGCCAGCCACTCTCTCATGCCGAAGAAGCGTATATCAAACTCACCCTCGAACATGTGAACCACAACCGGAAGCGTGCCGCCGAAATTCTGGGGATCAGCCTTCGAACGCTGCAAAACCGTATTGCCGAATTCCACAGAGAAGCGAAGGCCGCAAACGCGGACTGACGACTAAAACTCTTGTAGCGGGGGAGAGTCTCAACCTGGGCTACAGGCAAAAGCTGCACTTCCCAGCGACAGATTCTGCACCCGCCTTCGCGATCGGGCTTCTCAACTCGGTCCAGGGCACCCAGCGAACCTGGAAGCGCGTTCCCGTGGCTCGGCATCGCGTTACTCCGAAACCGCCATAAGACTAACAACCTGCTGGACCGCGGTTCCGAACGCATCGGATGACCGGTCATGGGCTCGATGTCTCCACCATCGAGGAAGAGGTTGGTGCGGCCCGTGCATTAGGAAAGAGTCGCGAGAAAAACTCGGACTCACGAAGCCGGGAAAAGAAAGATTGAGGCAGAGAGATGAAGATGGTAGGTGCATTCCTCACGGTATGCGGGATTTTAACGGCTCAGGCGCCGCAGGCTCCGAACCCGTCTCAACAACCGAGTGCAACCGAGAACGCGGCCAGGATGGCCAACGGCTCGGCGCCCATCTACCGTGTCACCGTCGTAGCACGTACGACGAAAGCGATTAACTACAATCACCGCAGCGGAGCTACGCGGATCGGTTTCCGTGGGACGGCACTAATGCCGGGGGCTCGTGGCGAGGCCAAGGTGGAGAGCAGGCAGGGCGTGATCAAGATCGATGCGCAGATGGAGAGGCTTGATCCGGCCACGATGTTTGGTCCCGAGTATCTGACTTACGTTATGTGGGCCATCACTCCCGAGGGTCGTGCGACCAACGTCGGCGAAGTGCTCTTAAATGGAGGCAAGACGAAGCTGGATGCCACCACGGAGTTGCAATCGTTCGGCTTGATTGTAACGGCGGAACCGTATTTCGCGGTGACGCAACCTAGTGATGTGGTGGTGATGGAGAACTTCGTCAGGCAAGATACCACTGGAACCATTGAACAAGTCGACGCTAAGTACGAGCTGTTACAGAGAGGCCAGTACACCTTGAACGTGAACCCGTCCGAGCTCAAACCTCGGCGACTCGACCGGAAAGTGCCATTGGAACTCTACGAGGCGCGCAACGCCGTCCAGATTGCACGATGGACCGGCGCTGAACAGTATGCTCCTGACACGTTCCAGAAAGCCGTTCAGGGCCTGGAGAATGCCGAGGGCTATTTGCAGGGCAAGGCGGGTAAGAAACCTATCGGAACGGTGGCGCGTGAAGCCGTGCAAATGGCGGAAGACGCGCGAATTATCACTGTCAAAAAGATGGAGGAACAGAACCTGGCGACCGAGCGACAGGCGGGAGCGGACCGCGAATCGCGCGCTGAGGGCGAACGGGCCGCGGCGCAGTCCGAAACGGAGCGTGTCACACGAGAAGCCGAGGGGGCGCGAATCGCTGCCCAGGCAGACGTTGAGCGCCTAAAGCGGGAACATGATGCGCAGATGTCGGCTGCTCAGGCTGAAGCAGATCGTTTGAAGGTGGAGAACGACGCCCGGACGGTGGCTGCCCAGAATGAAGCGGATCGGCTAAGAGCGGAAAATGATGCGCGAACCGTCGCTGCACAGACCGAAGCGGATCGGCTAAAAGGGGAGAACGACTTACGGACGGCTTCCGCCGCCACCGAAGCCGACCGCTTGAAGCGGGAGAATGACGCCCAAACGGCAACGTTCCAGGCCGACCTCGATCGCGCCGCAAAAGAGAAAACACAGGCGGAGGCTGACAAGACCGAGTTGCGAGTTCAGTTATTGCGGCAGTTCAACGTGATTCTCGAAACTCGCGATACGGCCCGTGGCTTGATCGTCAATATGTCGGATGTCCTGTTTGACACCGGCAAGTATTCATTGCGTGCTGGAGCACGTGAGAAGCTGGCCAGGGTAGCCGGCATCATCTCGGGGCACCCGGGTCTGAAGCTCGACGTGGAGGGCTTTACCGATAGCGTGGGCGGCGATGACTATAACCAGCAGCTCTCCGAACAGCGCGCAGGTTCCGTTCGCGACTACCTGACCCAGGCGGGAGTTCCGGTGAATTCAGTTACGGCAAAGGGATTCGGCAAGGCCCAGCCTGTGGCCTCAAACGAGACGACCGCAGGCCGACAGCAGAATCGTCGCGTCGAACTGGTCGTCTCCGGCGAAATCATTGGCACCGAGATCGGTTCACCAATCGCTGCCAAGTAATCCCTGCGTGCGTTGCAACTCAGGGCCGGCCTCCGATGTGTCGCCGGCCCTGAGAACTGGAAAGGTTGAGGAACATGAAAGCAGCCGGAGTCTTCGCCATCTGTATCGTTTTCGGGCAGGCTGCCGAGCCCCCTTCGCTCACCGTCACTGGTGTGCCGTCTCAACAGGACCGAGCCCGCGGTTTGCTTGGGGACTCGTTGAAAGACAAGAACCCGGACACCCGGAAGCACGCGGTACAGTCGCTAGGCTTGGTCAGCCCGCAGGAGCCCTACCTCTCGGAACTGGAAGTGATGCTCGACGACAAAGATGTCGAGGTGCGACTGGCTACGATCACAAGTCTCATGGATTTGAAAAACGAGCGCACGGTCTCAGCGTTACGCAAGGCACTCGACAGTGATGTGCCCGAGGTGAGTTTTGCGGCTGCGAAAGCGCTTTGGACGCTCAACGATCCGGTTGGACATGAGGCCCTAGTTGCAGTTCTCAGCGGCGATACAAAGACGTCATCCGGATTCATCACCACGCACAAGCGAGACGCGCTCAGGATGCTGCATACGCCCAAGGTGCTGTTCCTGTTCGCGGTGAGAGAGGGCGCGAACTTCGCTCCAGTCCCGGGTTTGGGCGCGGGTATTTCTTCCTTGCAAGGCATCCTCTCCGATCCAGGCGTTTCGGGGCGCGCGGCGACGGCGCTCCTGCTAAGCACCGATAAGGATCCGCAGGTATTGTTGGCGCTTCAAGATGCGCTCGCCGATAAAGACTGGTCCGTCCGTGCGGCCGCGGTCCACGCCATCGCCGTCAGGAACGATCCCGCTTTGGAGAAAGATCTGCTTCCGCTGTTCGAAGACAAAAATGAAGCGGTGCGAGTCCGCGCTGCCGCGGGTTACCTGCGGCTTGAGTCAATCGAATCCGCGCGCCCCAAGCTTGCACAGAAGCAGCAGCCAAGAAAGTGAGTCTGTTATCAACCCAGTGCTCGTGAGCAGGGCACGAGAGGACGAGCCGGAAGGCGGCAAGTAATGCACTTGAGTGCAATGTGTGCCGAATCTGAATCGTCATTTCATCGCCTTTTGCGCATTTGGGTAAGGGCCATGCGCATGCAGACAACCAAGTGGCAACTGTTGGCCGTCGCGAAGAACGTGGCGAACTGAGCAAGGAGAGATGTATAGGGCAAACACCGCTATTTTCGCCATCTACCAGAATCGAGTCCAGCTGGAGGACTCAGTTAACGCTCTCCACAAGGTTGGCTTTCGGAACACGGATACTGCCGTATTGTTTTCAGAGAATCAAGGCTCCAAGGACTTTGCTCACGAGCGGCATACGAAAGCCCCGAAATGCGCAGTCTCTGGTGCTGGTCTATGCGCCCTCGTCGGCTCCGTGCCGCCTAAACTCTTATTTCGACCAAGTGGGCCAAACGATTTCGGTGCGGGTGAGTTTTTCCTGTGCCACCATTCATGATTATCATGAGCCGGGTGGTTCACCCCGCCGAGACAGTCGCTAGCCGCCTGTTGAGCAGAATCCCCGCAGTGATCAAGCCGAAAATCATCGCAGCGAACAGCAACAACCAGCCCCAATATTGCGTCGGATGCCGGAGGATGAGGATGAAGTGACGCCCGTAAAGATCCGCAGCGATGGCAATGGTTGCATATCGAGCAGCGCGGCAAATGGTGACAATTGCCAGATACTTGCCCGTGCGGTAGTTGGAAGCGCCTGCTGCCGCGAAAAACATGCTGGTCGGGAACGGGAAAGGAACGGCGGTGGAGGCGACTAGAGTCCCGGTGCCCCATTTCTTAAATACTTTCAGGAGCGCGGATACCTTACCTTCTCCAAACTTACTGTTCAGATAAGCTGATCCGGCTTTGCGTGCGATTCGGAAGGTAAGATAAGCGCCGATCACCGAACCGACTGTTGCGACAGCTGCATACTCATACCATGGGTTGCGGTGACTGGCTGCGAGAATCGCGATCAGGATGTCAGGGCCGCCAAACGTTGGCAGCGGAGAGCTGTCCAGGATCGCGAGAAAGAAAAGCCCCAACGCTCCCAAGTGGCGGAATATCGAGGCGAAGCTGCGCCCACGAGCCGGTTTCGCAGTTTGGAGGAGAACGTTCAACAGGGGCAATATATCAACTTTGCCGGACTGTTTTCGGAACCGGCTTTGCACCTCCCGGAGCTACGCCTTTTAATTTCCAAACTGCTTTTGCGGGCGCCTTAGACATCTTGGTTGCCAAGCTCAATGCGGCCGGTTCAGCACCAATGGTCGAATCACTTGTGTAAATGAAAATTCGACTCTCGGCTGCGCCGTGCAGCGTTATGGCGGAAAGCTCTTTTTCGGGCTCAGCGCAGACGCTCTCGCAGCCGGACGTAGGCCGCTTGCGCGATTTCCTCTACGTGCCATTCCGGGAACTGTGCCGTCGGCTGGAGTCAAGAAAGCACGACGCTGGGTCCCGCCGGGTCGGGACCCGAGGGAAGGCAGCGCAGCCGGCCGAACCGTCGGATCCAGGAACGGCAGGAGGCCTCCAACTGAATTTGCATCGGTTGGTGCAGGAATTGCCGGGTTGGTTTTCGACCTGGGGCTCGTAAGTGTAGGCCATTTATGAACCTTTAGGTTTGGCATCAAATCGGCATATAGGTTGACGATGGCAACATCGGTCAGCACGCCGACACCACAAGTCCGTCCGGCTTGGAATCCAATGCCGGACTTTGTGACTGCCGGATTCGAATGGTTTGGCGAACTCGGAGTGTTTGTGGCGTGCGTCGCCAAAGCTCTGTTCACGCTTCCCTTCGAATGGTCGGAGTTCGTGCACCAACTGGATGCGGCAGGATCGAAATCCCTGCCTCTGGTCGCACTCGCCGGAGCGGCCACCGGCGTCGTTCTCTCGCTGCAATCGCGGGCCAGCCTGGTGCGATTCGGCGCGAAGTCGATGCTGCCGACGATGCTCGTGTTTTCAGTC
>Ga0181536_10002282_pt1 | contig 21831 bp, 20 predicted proteins | sample PEATcosm2014_Bin_41_FD_121105 | JGI IMG/M metagenome (GOLD analysis project Ga0181536, IMG submission 121105) | Peatland microbial communities from MTU Mesocosm Facility, Houghton, MI, USA - PEATcosm2014_Bin17_60_metaG | ecosystem: Environmental > Terrestrial > Soil > Wetlands > Peat | place...
CTCCCCAGCAAGAGGCCAAATATGTCACCGCAGAGTCACAAAATGAGTATGCAGAACAAGCGATCAACAAGGAGCCTTGGGTTGGCTTGACGAGCGTGGTGTGCATCATCTGCATCACTCCGAACACTAATACGACGACGATAATTCTCGACTTCTCCTGGATAAACCCCGCTACGCTCCTAGCAACGAGTGGTCCTGCGGTGTCCGCAGTCGATTATTACGAGTGGAATGGTGTGGATGACTCATTAGACCTGTCGACGGCATGGACTCTTGTAGGTACTTCCACCGATGCCACGGATGGATTTAACCTTACTTACATTTTCCCATACGGTGAGAATATTTTTCTGAGTCTCCCGTTGGATAGCTCCGGTAATCCAATCATTATTGACGGAGTTGGCGGATACAACGATGCGGAGAGTATCAACATGAACGTTGACTGCCCTGAACCCTCCAGTATGTACCTCTTCGGATCCGGGCTTCTTGGCCTGGCCGGCGTCTTGCGGCGCAAATTCTGCTGCGGCTGAAGGCGCAGCAGAATTTGCTTGATCCGTAGCGGCCCACGAATGCAAGACGGGCCGCTAAGGAGGTTCCCGTGAAAACGGAAATCCATCAGTGCATCAACTTCACCGTCGGTTCAAGTCACGCTGGCAACAGAACGAACGATGTGCGTACCGGCAACTAGCGTGGCTGCTCGATAGCAGCAGCAGTTTGCGTCACGTGAAATGAACCCGTCCGCTGAGATTGGAGTTTACGCAATGAAGACATCGTTGCTTTCCAGCGTTGCGCCCGCAGTAAGGAATCGCTTTAGAATCGCCGCCCTGTCCATCCTGATCCTCGCAATCGTTGTTAACATGGCCCTTTCGGCAAATGCAGTAGGCATACCTTTCGGTATTAAAGGGCTTGGAAAGCCTTCTGTACATTTGACTTGCGATCCCGTAACGAAGGCGTGTTTCATAGATCCAGAAAATGTAGAAGCTTTCAGCCTTAGCATCGAGTTTGATTCTTCGGTTTTGACTTTCGATTCTATAATCTACATTGCGCCGTATGTTGAAACTACGCCGCCCGACCTGAGCCAGGTGGCCGACGGATACATCTATAACATTGCGGGCAGCATCGCCGCTGGGGATGTGGCACCAGCTGGGGACGTTAATATTTTCGAGGTGATCTATACCGCCTCTGTGGCGGGAACGGAGCCACTCGGGTATGACACAGTTTTCGCCAGCACAGGGGATTATGTGGACGCTATTGATCCGGATACAGGTGCAATCACCTACTTCGGCCCATCCCAGATTGTAGGGGTTGCCTGCACCCAAGAGTCATCTACAGCTTTGCTGACCGTCGCTGGAGCGCTGGCGATGGCGATGGCGATGCGCAAACGGATGGCGAATGGAATCCGCTAGGTCACCGGAACGCAACGATGGCTATCCGCACACTATTGACAACACACTGCCTCCTGTGCCGAGCAAACCGCTCACTGTTATGCGCAACGGCCAGCCCGAGGGCTGGCCGTTGCGCGTGAGTTGGAAAGAAAACTCCGGCCTATTTCTCTCCGCGAGGCTTGCCCAGCGAGATAACCTCCAAATCGACCGGGGCCAGCCCGTCCCTGGTCATCGCCAGCTTCTCGGCGGCGGCATGGGAGAGATCGATGATGCGGCCTTCGTAGAGGTAGCCGCGATCGGTGATGCGCACCACCACCGACTTCTTGTTCTCCCGGTTCACCACCCGCACCACCGTGCCGAACGGTAGCGTCGGATGGCAGGCGGTCAGCGCATTCATGTTGTAGCGTTCGCCGCTGGCCGTGAGGCGGCCGTTGAAGGCCCCTCCGTACCACGAGGCGATGCCGTGAAGCAGATCTGCTCGGTGCTCAACTGCGGTTTCCTTCGGCGCCAATAGTGCCGGCGTCGCGCTCGCAACCGGAACCGCGGGAGGCGCGGTGGCTGCCGGCCTTGCTAGCTTCACATCCGCCTGCACCGATCGCGTGGAGATTGTCACCACCAAAGCAGTCAGTGCAACAGAAGAAGCTCCTGCCAACAGGCAAATCCGGAGCGGGGTTTTCAGGTTCGCGTTGCTCGATCTTCTTCTTACAACCATCAGATCATTTTACTATAGATACTGTTTTTCTCATCCATTGGCGAGAAATACATGAGTATTTCTGTGCAAATTTCCCATATTCGACTGGAATTGGCAAAAGATCATATTGCGGCAAAGCACGGATTATCACCAATAGTGGTGCAGAGCAGTCCCGGACGCCAGACTGCACCGCTGGCTTGGCGCCCCAAACTCGCAAGACCGGCTATCGTCCCACCGCAGGTGATTGCCGATTATTTCCCCCTATCCTGCTAGCGTGAAATTGACGCTATTCAGAACTTCAAACAGGGGGATCGATGGATTTCAGCAGCGCAGGACTCGAATTGTTGAAGAGGTCGGAAGGTTTTCGCAGTTGCGCCTATCTGGATGTGGCCGGGATCGCGACCATCGGCTATGGCCACCGGCTTCTTCCTTCCGAGTCGTTTCCGGACGGCATCGAGGAGCCGCGCGCCGCCCGGATTTTGGCCGGCGATGTGCTCCAGGCCGAACAAGCCGTCCGCCGCCTCGTCAAAGTTATGCTAACTCAGGGCCAGTTTGACGCGCTGGTGGACTTCTGCTTCAACCTGGGCGCAGGGCGGCTCGCCGCTTCTACTCTTCTCAAGTATCTGAACACGGGACAGTACGATGCCGCCGCCCAACAGTTGCTGCGCTGGGACCACGCCGGTTCGCAGGAACTCGCCGCCCTCAAGGCCCGACGCCAGTCCGAGTTTCAGCTTTGGCACAGCGATTAGTGGATCGTCTGCATCCTCGCGATGATACCTCGAACGATGGCCGCGCATTTGTGGTATATGTCTACCTATGGATCGCCGCAATTTATATCTCGCCGCTCTTGCTTTCCTCTTCGCCGCAACCCTCATCCACGCCCAGAACCTCGCGCCCTCGCCGCCGATGGGGTGGAATAGCTGGGACGCCTACGGGCTTACTATCAACGAGGCCGATTTCAAGGCCAACGCCGCCGTGCTGGCGGGGCTGCGGCAATATGGTTGGCAGTACGCGGTGATCGACGAGGGCTGGTACATGGAGAACCCCCTCGGCGCTAACCTGGCCGAGAGGAAGTATCTGTTGGACGCGAACGGAATCCTGATTCCGGTGGCCAGCCGTTTCCCTACGGCCGCGGGCGGGGCGGGATTCAAGCCATTGGCCGACTGGGTTCATGCGCAGGGACTCAAGTTCGGCATTCATATTGTGCGCGGGATTCCGCGCCAGGCGGTCGAGAAGAATCTTCCCATCGCCGGGTCGAGCTTTCATGCCGCCGAAGCGGCCGATACCGCCGATATCTGCCCCTGGGACGAGGGCAACTACGGCATCAAGGACAATGCCGCCGGACAGGCTTACTACGACTCGATGCTGAAGCTCTATGCGGGCTGGGGCCTGGACTACATCAAGGTGGATTGCATCGGCGACCACCCCTACCGGCCCACCGAGATTCGCCAGGTTGCCGAGGCGATCCGAAAGACTGGCCGCCCCATCGTGCTCAGCCTTTCGCCCGGACCGACGCAGATCGAGCACGCGGCCGAGGTGGCCAAATATGCGCAGATGTGGCGCGTCTCCGACGATCACTGGGACGGCTGGACCTTTCAGCGCAAGCCCGGCGACGGCGAGTGGCCTTTCGGATTGCTGGACGAGTTCGACCGGCTGGCTAAGTGGGCGCCGTATGTGAAGCCGGGTAACTGGCCGGACGCGGATATGCTGCCCGATGGATGGCTCGGACCGCATCCGGGATGGGGTGACCCGCGCCAGTCGCGGCTGACGCGCGACGAGCAGCGGACCGAGTTCACGCTGTGGGCGATGGCGCGGTCGCCGCTGATCTTCGGCGGGAATCTGACCAAACTGGATGAGTTTACTAAGTCGCTGCTGACAAACAAGGAAGTGCTGGAGATCGACCAGAAGGCTACCGCTGGCGGCGAGGCCGGCACCTATCCCGAAGACCCTCTGCGTCCGCGCTATTGGTGGGCGACCACCGGCGGCTCGAAGCCAATGCGCTATATCGCCGTCTTCAACCTGAAAGATACCCTGCAAGCGATCGATGTTCCCTGGAGTTACTTCCATCTTGCCGGCGGAGACCATGCCGTCTACGACGTGTGGAACAAGAAGCCTATTCCTATGGCAAAGAGTCTTCATGCCGGAACGATTCCGGCTCACGGTTGCGCCCTGTTTCGCGTCGAATAGGGATCATGGCAATGGAGCGAAGAAGCTTTCTCGGCGGCTTGATTGCGGTTTGTATCGCATCGGTGCGACCGGGTGCGGCGGCCCAAACCAGCGGCCAGCGTCTGGCCGATGCGGCGCGAGCGCAGGTGGGTGTAACTACCGGCTACGATCCAACCTGGACGCGCCTGAGTTATCCCGGCGGCGACGTGCCGCGCGCGACCGGCGTCTGCGCGGACGTGGTGATTCGCGCCGCCCGCGACGGGCTGGGACTGGACCTGCAAAAGCTGGTGCATGAAGACATGATGAAGGACTTCAATGCGTACCCGGCGCGCAGGGCGTGGGGATCGAAGCAGCCCGATGCAAACATCGACCACCGGCGAGTATTGAATCTGGAGACTTATTGGACGCGGGCTGGAGCGCGGTTATGGGCTGCCGCAGGCCCAACGCCGGGCGACGAGTTTCCCAAGCCGCTCACTGTCGGCGACATTGTGACTTGGCTGCTGGATGCGCGTCTGCCGCACGTGGGAATCGTGGCCTCGACCGGCGGGCAGCTAACATCTGTGGTTCATAACATCGGCAACGGCGCCGAGGAGACCGCGCTCGCTGCCTTCCATGCGCATCGGGCCGCGGGGCATTATCGCTGGCCGGTAACTTCGTAGGCGAAATGCGCCCCTTTCAGGCAGTCATGTTATCGCCGCCTCCGAGCTATTCCAGAGCCGCTTTTTCTATGCGTGTGCCGTTCTCTGAGGAAACGAGGCCGCCTGCACACGGGACACTCCCAAGGATAATAACCGAACCAGGCGAAGAGCTTTGCCTGCAAGAAACCTCTCCGCTGCAAGCGGCGCATATGCGTGCATCCGCACTTCGGACAACTCAATTCGGAGTATCTTTCAACTGTCCGCAACGCAACCCAAAACGACATAATCAATGCCCAACTTCCTGCCCCAAGGCAATTGAATTCAATTGAATACTGAAAGTCCATACGCTCTTCGGCGCAATGCGTTCATGCTTGCCGCTGGAATTTGGCGCGACGAAATTGGAGAGTATGGAATCATTATTCTATAGGATTGAGATACGGCGCGAACGCCGGCCTTCCATGAAGCGTCGGCACCGAGGTAACGGACGGCATTGCGCAGGACGGCGCGTGTGCGGCTTCGCGGCGCAACGTTCCTGCCCCTGCGGGCCTTCAATCCCTCAGCCGCGCCAGCCCCTGCCGCGCCAGGTCCGTTATCGCCCTAACCAGAGTGGCCGAGGCGTTCAGCGACTCCGGCCTCTCCAGGCGAATGCCGAGTTTAGCAGCATAGCCGCGGAAGAGAATATCCACGTCGTAGAGAATCTCGACGTGGTCGCAAAGAAAGCCGATGGGTTGAAGCAGCAGCGCCCGCACCCCCGAGGCAGCGGCGTCGTCGAGGGTCTGCTCGACGGTAGGCCCGATCCACGGCCCGCCGCTCAAGCCCTGGCTCTGGAAGGCAAACCACCATTGCGAAATCCCGTCAACGCGCTCGGCGACCAGCGCGGCGGTGCGCTTGGCCTCCTCGGCATAGGGGTCGGCAGCCTCTCCCCCGAAAGCCTGAATCGTCCGGCAAGGTACACTGTGGGCGGTGAACAAAACCGGAACCGGCGCGCCCGCCTCGGCGCTCAATTTGGCGACGGCGGGGCGAAGCCGCTCGGCAAAGGCTTCGGCCAGCAGCGGATGCTGCGCCCAGCTCTCGATAAACTCGATGCGCAGACCGTCCGCCGCGGCTTCCACAGCTTGGCGGTAAAGGCCCACGCTGGTGCGCGAGTTATGCGGCGCAAGACAAAGGACCGCGGCCTCTTCCACGCCGTCGGCGAGCATCTGGCGGACCACATCGGCGATATAGGGCCGCCAGTTTCTCATGCCCACGTACACCGGAATGGGCCAGCCGGTTTCGGCCAGTTCGGCGGCGGCCAGTTCCTCTTCCACCAGCCGCCCCTGCTCGAAGGCGATCTCCGTCAGCGGGCTGCGGCCGATCAGCGCGTAGCGGTGCTGTATCTCCGCGATCGCTACGAGCGGCAGCGTTCGCCCGCCGGTCACATTGCGCAGGTATTCGGGAATCTGCTCGACTGTCTCCGGGCTTCCGTGAGCCAGCAGCAGCACCGCTTGTTTAGCCACGGCCAGCCTCCTCCAGACGAAACTCGCGCACCATGCGCGCCACCGCCTGCACGTTCTCCACCGGCGTGTCGGGAACAATTCCGTGGCCAAGATTGAAGATGTGGCCGGGACGGCCCTGCGCGGCCCGCAAAATCTCCTTCACGCGCAACTCAATCACTTCGAGCGGCGCAAACAGCGTGATGGGGTCCAGGTTGCCCTGTACCGCATGATTGTGGCCCACCGCGCGCCAGCCTTCGTCAAGCGGCTGCCGCCAGTCCAGGCCGATCACATCCGCTCCGGTCGCGGCCATCGCGCTCAATAAACCCGCCGTCTCCACGCCGAAGTAGATCACCGGCACGCCCATCTGCTGCACCGCGCGCACCAGCCGCTTCGAGGTCTCGAAGGCGTAGTCGCGATAGTCGGCCAGCCCCAGCGAACCCACCCAACTGTCGAATATCTGAATCGCGTCGGCCCCGGCCTGCACCTGGAGGCGGCAATACTCTTCGAGCACCTTCACGATCTTGTCCAGCAACAGCCGCCAGGAGAGAGTATCGCCATACATCATCCGCTTGGTATGAATGTAATGCTTCGATCCGCCGCCTTCGATCATGTAACTGGCCAGCGTGTAGGGTCCGCCGCAGAAGCCGATGATGCCCAGCCGGTCGCGGAAGTGGGCGGCGACCTTCTCGATGGCGCGCGCCACATAAGCCAGGTCGCCGGCGCGGTCGGTGCGCAGCGCGCGCGCATCCTCGGCGGTGCGAACCGGGCGATGCACCACCGGACCCTCGCCCGACTGAAACTCGAAGTCCAGGCCCATCGGTTCCAGCGGCAGCAGCAGATCGGCAAAGATGATGGCCGCGTCCACGCCCAGCTTCTCGGCGGCGGTGATGGTGACCTCGGCGGCCAACTCCGGCTGCTTGCAGATTTCCACCAGTGTGTGGTGCTTGCGCACCTCGCGGTATTCCTGCATATAGCGCCCCGCCTGCCGCAGAAACCACACAGGTGTACGGTCCACGGGGCGGCGCAGACAGGCGCGCACAAAGCGGCTGCCGTCGAGAATCGTGTCGGGTACGGATTCAGAAAGGGATTCTGCGCCGTGAATCGGGTTGGTCGGATGCATACAAAGATGATTCTACCGGGCCGGAGCCGGAGCAGAGAGGGCAGGGCAAGCAAACGGTTGCGCATCCCCATCCTTGCGCCGGAAGTAAGTATCTATCCGCAAATTGTAGCGCCGGTCTCCTGACCGGCTGTACTGGCGGCTTCCAAGCCGCCAGGGGTAAGTGGGTGCAGATCAGGCGACCTGCACGACAGCAGCTCTAGGGAACCTCTGAATAAGTCAGCGTTTTGAAGGGTACGGGCTTTAGCCCGTACATAAACCCAACAAAATCAACGCGGGCTTTAGCCCCTGAGGGAAGGTTTGCTCTGCGGCAGGACTTATTCAGAGCTTCCTTAGCCCCGCGCTTCAGCATGGGGTTGGCGAAACCAATCATTGGGGTCTGGGAAGCAACGGAACAGCGAACCGGCTTAACAGGCTGAGGAAAAAACCTTCTGAACAGCAAGAAGCGTCAGGGCACGACTTCAGTCGTGCCGTAAGTGCCGTAGAATGAGTGCGGCCTTTAGGCCCTGCGGGATGTTCTTCGGGCTTTTCGCTCTGTATTTCCCCTTTTTCCGCAGTCTGTTGAGGACGGCTCAACCCCAATGCCGGTCGGCGCCGTGCATATCCAACGAAACGAGGCCGCCGTTTCCGGCCCCGCGCCCTTCGTTGGTGTGCTCATGGCCGTGGCCGCGGCAATACGAAAAGACGTGCGCGAGAAGATCGAGCCGCCCCAGGCCGAGGCGCCGGAGCCGGAAAAGCCCTACAGCTTCAAGCGCGGCCGAAACCATGACCGGCGGCAAACATGGAAGCGATGATATGCCAGGGGCCATGCGCAACCCTCCGGCGAGAACCGGAACGCATCGTCGCCGGCAACGATGCCCTCAGCCTGTATTGTGCGCTGCCCGTTTTTGACGAGCTTCGCCGGCGGAACCTGTGCCAGACGTTCCTTCGACAGTTCAGGCAAATGGCGCACACGCACGCCGCGCTGCGTAAGCCTGTGTTCTTGGCATCCGCGACGACGCCTATGCCTATTTCGGTAACCAACACAGGTTCGCAACGCATTTGGCGTAGCCCATGCTCACGAGACTACCCTTGCTGCATGGTGTCCAGTAATTACTCTTTTTGATGTCGTCGGTCGCAGCGGTGTTGACCAGGGAGAAATGAAGCGCATACGGATTCGTGGCTTTGATTGAAGGGTATATGAACCCGTTTTTTCTATTGTTAAAGTGCAGGGATGGCTCCCCGTGAGGTCCCTGAGCAGCCCAGGCTTGAACGTTTGAATCCTTTTTTTGGATGGCGTCGAGCGGAAACCCGTCGAGGTAGACCAGCGTGATATGACTGTATTGATCTGTGAGAAGCTGGTACAGCTCGTACGCAATCGCGCTGCCGCTCGAATGGCCGACGATGAATATCCAATCAGCGCCGGGGTCTTTGATCTTCTGGATCACGTCGATCGTGTCATCGAAATATTTCTTCCCTAAATGGGAGACATAGGGATGGTGAGAATCAGAAGGAATGCCGGGATTGGCCGGGAAGGGGTATGCGCCAAACGTTACGTCGGAGCGCAGGCTGTTTGCGCTAGTCGCCCACTGGATCATGTCGGGTTGCTTGGATAGGTATCCGCCGAAGAAAACAACGTAGGTGGAGGGTTTGTTGCTCATCTGTTACTCCCTTTTTCTGAAGTGAGCCCGTGCGCACAGCGCGGACTTCACCAATAGTCGTTCGAAAAGGTGCGGCCGGGGACCCCACCCTTACGCCAGCATAAATGAGGATGGCCCATCCTTGCGATTCATTCTATCGGCGGGTGGCCGGGGTTTGGGGAAGTCAAACTCACCACAATATGTGGGTGCCCCATCTCCGGATTCTCGTACATGGGATACCGTCACCGTAGGTTCCTCGAGCCGAAGGCCGCTGGCCCCACCGCGGGTGGTTGCCGAGAATTACCTTCCTCCGGCGCACAATAGGAATGGAGAGGAAGAGCCGAGACCCCACGCTGGGGTTCCCGGCGACAGCTCCTCGTCGCTGGGGTGAGTGAAAAGCTGCGCCGCCGGACGGAAAACCATGAAATAACGCGCAAAATTCTCCCGCTTTTCCCGCTCAACCTATATTCTTTTCAACTCTTTAGCCCCATTTATCCCCCTTTTTTATCGTTTTTTGCGGTGAAACTGTGGAGCCGCATCTATCCTATTTAGAATCAATTGGGTACGCAGGCCAGCCTCGCAGGAGTTGATTAATTGTTATTCTGTGAAACCGTGGAGCTATTCCTAACCCGCTTAGAATCAATATATCCGTCGGTCTACTTCACTGAAACGTATAATGCGTGATTCTGTGATCCTGTGACCCTTGAGTCCGCAAGGCGATACGAAAGCTTTCTCCAACGCAAAGATACAATGGAGATGAATGCTCTCCCTGCAAAATGCCGGCAAGCGGTTTGGCCCGCGGGTGCTGTTCCTGGAGGCCAACTGGCTGATCCGAGCGCGGGAGAAGACCGCGCTGGTGGGGGCCAACGGCGCCGGAAAATCCACGCTGATGAAAGTACTGGCCGGACTCGAATCGCTGGACTACGGCGCGATGCAGCAGACGCGCGGCATGAGCATCGGCTACCTGCCGCAGGAGGGATTGGCGCTCACCGGGCGCAGCGTCTTCCAGGAGTGCCTGACGGTCTTCGACGAACTGCGCGAGATGGAGAAGGAGATTGAAAGGCTCAGCGGGCAACTGGCCGAACTGGACCACGCCGGGCCGGAGTACGAGGCCGCGGCGGAGCGCTACTCGATGCTGCAGGAGCGATTTCACGCGCTCGACGGCTATGCGCTAGACGCGCAGGTGGGCGGCGTGCTGACCGGACTCGGCTTCGGCAAGGAGGATTGGGCGCGGCAGACGGATGAGTTCAGCGGCGGCTGGCAGATGAGGATCGCGCTGGCCAAGCTGCTGCTGGCCAAACCGAATCTCTTGTTATTGGATGAGCCGACCAACCATCTAGACCTGGAAACTCGCAACTGGCTCGAAGACTATCTCCGGACTTATCCCTTCGGTTACATACTTATCTCCCACGACCGCTACTTTCTGGACGTAACCATCGACCGCACCGTGGAGATATGGAACAAGCGGCTGACTATCTATCAAGGCAACTATACAAAGTATCTCAGCCAAAAAGACGAGAGGCGGGCGCAAATAGAGGCGGCTTACCGCAACCAGCGCGAGCAGATCGAGCACCTTGAGGCGTTCATCAACCGCTTTCGCGCCCAGGCCACCAAGGCCAAGCAGGTACAAAGCCGCATTAAGGAACTGGAGAAGATCGAGCGCATCGAGATTCCCGAAGAAGAGTCTACGATTCATTTCAAGTTTCCCCAGCCGCCGCCCTCGGGACGCATGGTCGTGGAGGCCGATGGACTATCGAAGAGTTATGGTCCAAAGCTAGTGTTCAGCGGCGCGCGGTTCGGTATCGAGCGCGGCGACCGCGTGGCTCTGGTGGGCGTGAATGGTGCGGGTAAGTCCACGCTGATCCGGCTGCTAACTGGAGCCGAAGTACCCACGGCCGGACAGGTTAAGCTGGGGCACAACGTGGTGAGCGAATACTTTGCGCAGGATCAGTACAAGGTGCTGGACGGCGAGACGCGCATGCTCGACGATATAAGCCGCGCCGCGGTCAAGATTCCGGAGTTAGCGCTGCGGTCGCTGCTGGGTTGCTTTCTGTTTCGCGGCGACGATGTATTCAAGCCGCTCGGCGTGCTCTCCGGCGGCGAGCGCAACCGCTACGCGCTGGCGCGGATTCTGGTTTCGCCGTCGAACTTTCTGCTGCTCGACGAGCCGACCAACCATCTGGATATGCGCGCTAAGGACGTGCTGCTGGAGGCTCTGGCGGCCTTCTCCGGCACGGTCGTCTTCGTCTCTCACGACCGTTACTTCATCGACCGGCTGGCTACGCGCGTGCTGGAAGTGGAGGGCGGCGCTGTTACAAGTTACGAGGGCAACTACGAGGACTATCTGCGCTGGAAAGGACTTGCAGCCGGCAGCCAATCGGTTGAGTTATCGGTTCGGGAGAAGCAGCCGGAACCGGCGGCGAAGAACGGGGCCTCCACAACTTCCGCGCCCAGCGATTCCGACGCGGTTCCAGACCGCCCCCGCCGCCTGAATCCCATCAAGCAAAAGCAGATGGAGGAACGGTGTGTCTTCCTCGAAGAAGAAATTCCGCGCATCGAGGCATCTATCGCGCACACCGAGGAGCAGTTAGGCGTTTATGTCTCCGCCGCCAAGACGCAGCGTCTCTCCGCGCTGGCCGAAGAACTCCGCGAAGAGTTAGCCGCGTTCACCGCCGAGTGGGAAGACCTGATGCTGCAACTCGAAGGGCAAGCGGCGCTCTCCTGAGACCATCCTTGCAGCCCATCGTGGATAATCGAAACAAGATGACCCTGTTATGGAATCCCGAAAGCTGGCCGCAACGGCTGGCGGAACTGGAAGCGAAATCCGGCGACTTGAAAGAGGCTCCGCTGCGCCGCGATGTGCGTTCGCTAGGCGCGCTGCTGGGCGAGGTGCTGCGCGAACAGGCTGGCGAAGAACTATTTGCGCAAGTGGAGGCGCTGCGGCAGGGGACCATTCGCCGCCGCGACGCCGAGGCTCGCGGCCTTGCCGACGAGGCTGCCCGCCACGCCGCCAATGCGCTTGAACTGGTGCGCTCGCTGCCCGTCGAGCGCGCCATTCTGCTCACACGCGCTTTTGCCTTCTACTTCGAGCTTATTAACTTGGCGGAGACCAACCATCGCAAGCGGCGGCGCATCGCCTTGCAACTGAGCGGCGAAAGCAGTCGCCAGCGTGGTTCGCTGGCTGGAACGCTGGCCGAAATGCGGCGCGTGGGCATCGGCGCGGACGAGGCGCTGGAGTGGCTCAAGCGAGTGCTGATTGTGCCCGTCTTTACCGCGCACCCCACGGAGGCGGCGCGCCGCTCGGTGATGACCAAACGGCGGCGCATCGGCGAGTATCTGGCCGCGCTTGATCGTATTCCTGTGCCCGCGCAGGAGATAGCGCACCTGGAAGAACTGATTCGCGCGGAGATCACCAGCCTGTGGCAGACCGACGAGGTGCGCTCGCGACGGCCCAGCGTCTACGACGAGATCAAGATGGGACTCGACTACTACGACGTCTCCATCTTTGCCACGCTGCCCAATCTCTACCGCGAGATCGCCGAAGCTCTGCGCACCTCTTATGGACTGGAGATTGAGCCGCTGGCGCTGCCGCGTGTGCTCAACTTCGGCTCCTGGATCGGCGGCGACCGCGACGGCAATCCCTTTGTAACTCCAGAGGTAACTCGCGACGCGATTCAGTTGGCGCGCGGGCACCTGCTGCTTTACTACCAGCGAAAACTCGATGAGCTCACCGACCTGCTCACTTCCAGCGCCCAGCAGATTTCGATCGGCGATGAGTTGCTCGCTCGGCTGCAAGCTTATGTGGAGCGGGTACACACCCCGGAGACGCAGGTCTTCGGCCAGCAATATGAGTTTGAATACTATCGCCGCTTTCTTATCTGCCTGAAGGCGCGCGTGCAGCGAACTCTCGAATACATGGAGGAATCGGGGCACGCGGGCGCGGCGCTGCCGGTGATGCCGTATACACTGACGCATGGACAAAACAAACTGGCCCAGGCATTGCCTCATTACTGTTCCGTCGATGACTTTATCGACGATTTGGAGACGCTGCGCGCGTCGCTGGCCGAGCATCGCGGACTGCGCATCGCCCGTACGCTAGTCGATCCGCTCATTCTACAGGTGCGCGCATTCGGGCTGCATCTGCACACGCTCGATATTCGCCAGCACGCGAAGGTTCATGCGGCCGCATTGCAAGAGGCCATCGCAGATACAGCCGCGCCCTTGCTGCCGGACGCGCTTTCTGCCGAAACTACGAGTGTGCTCGATACCTTTCGCGTGGTCGCCGAGATAAAGAGCGGCTGCTCGCCCGAGGCAATTCGTCAATACGTGATCAGCGGCGCGTCCACGGTCGAGGACGTGCTGGCCGTGGTCCGTCTGGCAAGGCTGGGCGGAGTGCAAGTGGAAGGCGCGGGACGCGACCCAGGCCTTATGCCGGTCCCGCTTTTTGAATCCATCGAGGACCTGCGCAAGGCTCCCGCCGTCTGCCGCGAGTTATGGAGCCGCCCCGACTACCGCAGGCTGATGGCTACCTGGGATAACTGGCAGGAAGTTATGCTGGGTTACTCCGACTCCAATAAAGACGGCGGAATGCTGACTAGCACCTGGGAGATATTCCGCGCTCATCGCGATCTGCACGCGGCGGCCCGCGAGGCAGGGGTTAAGCTGCGCCTCTTTCACGGAAGGGGAGGCACGGTGGGCCGCGGAGGCGGACCCACGCATCGCGCCATCTTTGCCCAGCCCATTGATTCGTTCGATGGCCAGTTGCGCATCACCGAACAAGGCGAGGTGCTCAACTTCAAATACGCCGACGAGGTGCTCGCCGAGCGCAATCTTGAGTTGATGATCGCGGCCTCGCTCGATGCGCTGGCCCGGCCCAATGCGCGCGACCCCGAAGGCCACTTCACGGGCATACTCAAGCCGGAGTGGGAGACAGCTCTCGACGAGTTATCGGCGATTGCTTTCAGCTTCTATCGCGAGCGCATTCACGGCGATCCCGGCGTGGAGATTTACTTCGAGCAATCCACTCCGGTTGGCGAGCTGGAGCACGCCAAGATCGGCTCGCGGCCTTCGCGCCGCAATGCTTCCCACAGCCTAGCCGACCTGCGCGCCATTCCCTGGGTCTTCGGCTGGACGCAGTCGCGGCTGCTGATCCCGGCCTGGTTCGGCGTGGGCTTTGCACTGGAGAAATATCTTGAGCGGCCCAGCGCGCTCGATTTATTGCAGGAAATGGCGCGGGAGTTTCCACTCTTCATCGACCTGCTGCGCAACGTCGAACTGGCGCTGGGCAAGGTGGACCTGGCCACGGCGCGGCTCTACTCCGCGCTGGTCGAGGACGCGAATCTCCGCGAGCGCGTCTACGATATGTTCGAGGCTGAGTTTCATCGCACCTCGCGCGCTCTGTTGGCGGTCACGCGGCAATCTGAACTGCTTCAGTCCAATCATGTGCTGGCCAACTCCATCAAGCTGCGCAACCCCTACGTCGATCCCATGCACCTCATTCAAGTGGATATGCTGCGCCGCAAGCGCCAGGGAGAAGATACACCCGAAGTCAATCGCGTCATTGCCGCCACCATCAGCGGCATCTCAGCCGGGCTCAGGAACACCGGCTGAAAAGGCCCGGCCGGTAATCCATCAACGAAATTCTTTTCACAAAAACGGCGCGCCACGGCTTGATGCCATAGCGCGCCGTTGCTCAGTCTCCCCTTGAGTTATCCCGTATCACTCGATCGAATGCAGCTTCCAGGCTCCGCCGTCGAAGGCAAAGTCGGCTTGGCGCTTGGTGCTCAACTTGTTGCCGGGATCGTGGGCAATGTCCTGTAGAGGAGCGGGGACGCCATCAAAGTTTACAGCCTCGCTGAACGCAACTCCCTTGGCCGTCGACACGCCGGGAAGCACTTCATCCTGTACGTCCTTAAGGTCGCGCGCCTTCGGGTGATTGGCCGCCACCGTGAACACCACCACCGAGTAATGCGGATCGTTGGCGGTCTCCGGATGCCACTGGATCACGTCGCCGCCATTGGCCAGCTTGAGCGCCTTCTTGCCCTCGGGGGTCAGCGTAAAGTCGGCCCAAATGCGATTCGGATAGACCTTGCTCTTCACCCAATACCTGGCCACTAAGCCCTGCCCCATACCCAGATCGAAGACCGTAATGCTGGCATTCACCGCCGGACGATGGTCATACTCGGCCTGGATCAAGGCTTGCGCGTTGGCCTGCGTCAGTTCCGGCGCGGACTTGCAGCCGTTCAGCAGCATTCCCGCGCCCATAAATGCCAACGCACAAAGAATATGAAGATTCCCTACTTTTTTCACTTTCCCTCCGTACACCGCATGGAGCGGTTGAAATTGGCTTGACCTGTCATTCTTGCTTTTACCCTCCACTGCTGTCAATGGGTTTGAAAGTGACCTCGCGCACAGTTGTCGGGACTGTGTGCTGAAAAAAGCATAACCGGCCCGGAAGACAAGAGAAATATTAATCTTGCTCAGGCGGATCGATTATGCCGGTCGAGTGTGCGGGAAATCCCGCTTTGTAACAGGGCACGACTTCAGTCGTGCCGATTGCCATCCAATCGAACTTTCGGCTTTAGCCGCTGCTAAAGCGCAAGTGGCTGAAAACAAATGCAGCAGGGGCTAAAGCCCAACCCCTTTTCTCGCACGTTTTCGGCACGACTGAAGTCGTGCCCTGTTACAAAGCATTTACAATTGCCAGTATTTTATAGGCGTACCAGAGCTAAATTGATATTCATTACAAGAGAAAATAACTTCCCGCTCATTCCGGAGCGGCAATGGAACTGGCCGCGTAGAAGCTCAAGGCCGCATCGCCCTGTTCGAGCAGGCGGGTGCGTTCGAGCGCGCCATAGCGGTCTTCCAGCCTCTGCTTGCGGCGGTGCTCGGCGACCACCAGCGCGCCCGGAGCCAGCAGCCCGGCCACGGCACTGCCCAGCAAGCCCAGCGTGACTGCGTATTCGGCGGCGGCGTCCCAGGGCGGATCGAGAAACACAAGATCGAAGGTTCCACCCGCGCCCGAGCCGGTTTTGAACCGCCGCAGCCAGACTCCCACGCTGCTGGAATGAATGCGGAATCCTGCGCTCAAGCCCAGCCTTGCCAGATTGGCGCGCAGGACTGAAAGCGCGGCAGGCGCGCGCTCGACGAACGCAACGCTCGCGGCTCCGCGGCTGAGCGCCTCGATCCCCACCGCGCCCGAACCGGCATACAAATCCAGAAGCGCCGCGCCCTCGATGCGGGGCGCAAGCACGTTGAACAAAGTCTCGCGCAGCCGGTCGCTGGTGGGCCGCGTGGCCAGACCCGGCGGGGCCTCAAGCGTACGGGAACGGAGGGAACCGGCAATGATGCGCATCCGAAACCAGCATAGCGGAAGCGCAACCGGGCCGCGACCGAATACAATCCAGATATGCGAGGCTGGTCAATTCCGCTGGGCCGTTGGATGGGCGTCGAGTTGCGCGTCCATGCTTTTTTTCCGCTGCTGGCGGTCGTTTGCCTGGGTTTGAGCGCAAGCGACGGCATCCTGCGCGGTCTGGGACTTTTTCTGGCGCTTCTGTCCGCGGTGATCGTGCGAGAGACCGCGCGGCTGCTGGTGGCGGCGTGGATGGGATTGCGGCTGCGCGCCATTCTGTTTTTGCCCATCGGCGGGCTTTTTGCCTACGCCGATCCCGAGAGCCAGCAGAACACCAACCGGGGCGGCGGACAGTTTGCCATGGCGCTGGCCGGTCCGGTGGCGAACGGAGCCACGGCGCTGATGCTGGCCGCCGTATTTCTGGGCGCAGCCGGAAATATTCAGCTTTTCGACCGGCCGTGGATTGCGGCCGGCTTTCTGGTGCGCAGCATGGTATGGATGCAGGCAGGCCTGGGGCTGCTTCATCTGCTGCCGGCTTATCCGCTGGACGGCGGACGGCTGCTGCGCGGCAGTTTTGCCCGCAAGAATGGGTTTGCCCCCGGCGACCGCGCTGCCGCGGCTCTCGGCCAACTGCTGGCCCTGGCTTGCATGGTGGGCGGCATGTCGCTGCACAGTCCCTGGCTGGTCATTGCCGGTTTCTTCATCATGATCGGCGCGCCCATCGAGGATCAGGGCGCTTTTTTCCAGTCGGTGGTGGACACGGTGCATATGCGCGAGGTGATGCTGACCGATTTCGCAACCCTCTCGCCGTCGGACACGCTGGCTGACGCGCTAGTGCGCTGCGTTCACTCCCTGCAAGAGGATTTCCCGGTGGTGCGCGGTCCGCAACTGGTGGGCATCGTCAGCCGCCAGCGCATCGTGGACGCGCTCCGCAACGACGGCAACGGATACATTCAGGCGGTCATGTCAAAAGCCTTCCAGGTGGCGCGGCCCGAGGATACGCTGGGAACCACCATTCGCCGCCTCCAGACCGGCCACGGACTCTCGCTGATTCCGGTCGCCGACAGCGGCCGCGTAGTCGGCATCGTGAGCGTCCAGAACCTGATGAGTTCGATGTCGCTGCTGGCCGAGCAGCGCCGCATGGAGCGGGAGACCGCCCGAGAAGCCGGAGACTGACAGCGCCCATGCCCGCTGACCCGGTAGCTCCGATCTCCCCCGGCCTCTACCTGGTGGCTACCCCCATCGGCAACCTGGGAGACATTACACTGCGCGCGCTGGAGGTGCTCCGGCAGGTTGACCGGATCGCCTGCGAAGATACCCGCCAAACACAAAAACTGCTCAACCACTTCGAGATCGCAACCCCCACCGTGAGCTGCCACCGGCACAACGAGCGACAGCGCGCGCATGAACTCCTGGAGACGCTCCGGGCGGGCGGGCGCATCGCCCTGGTCTCCGACGCTGGAATGCCCGGCATCAGCGACCCTGGAAGCTGGCTAACCGCCGAGGCCATCGCAGCCGGCGTGCCGGTCATTCCCATTCCCGGCGCCAATGCGGCGCTCAGCGCGCTGGTGGCCTCCGGGTTGCCCATCGGCGAGTTTCACTTCATCGGTTTTCTGCCGGAAAAAGCCGGGGCAAGGCGCAGCCGCATCGAGGCGCTGGCCGACGAGACAGGCAAGGCCGAGACCGCGCGGACACTTGTTTTTTATGAAGCGCCTCACCGGATACTGGAGACACTGGCCGATTTAGAAGCTGCCTGGGGGTCGGAACTGCGCGTTACCGTGGCCCGCGAACTGACCAAGATTCACGAAGAGTTCCTGCGCGCAACCGTGGCGGACGCGCGGCGGGAGTTAGCCGGTCGCGACCGCATTCGCGGCGAGATTACTCTGCTGGTCGAGGCGCGGCCGCGGGAAATTTCCCGTTCCGGCACGCCGGCCGGAAATGGCCCTCCTGAAAAGATCGCGGACCGGGTCGCGCGCATCCAGGCCGAAACCGGCGTGGACGAAAATGCCGCCCTCAAGCGGCTGGCGCGGGAATCGGGACAGTCCAAGAGCGATCTGTATCGCGAGTTGCAGCGAGAGCGGGCGCGGCTGCGCGTTAGCGCCCGATAGATACACTCGGCTTAACCGCGAAGATATAAACTCCTTGTGCTGTAGGTTCACGCAGATCCGGCGCGGGAAGATCGGTGACAAGACTTGCGTTTGATGAAGTTGGTGCGTAATGTTCCCGGAGGCACATTACTCGCGCACCGGAGTAACTCGCAATGGTCCTTTTGGTGTAAACAATTCCCAAAAATTAACCTTGATATTTATGCAAATTCCGTGCAAGACTCGCTCATCCCCGCTTCACGCAAGGCGGAGAAGGAGGCACCGATGAACCTGAAATTGAACCTGAACATTGTCGCAGTCGGCCTTGTCGTTCTCTGGTTATTGGGTCTGCGCCTGCACCTTGGCGGCTATGCCTACCTTTTTCTGATCACCGCGATGGTCATCGTGATCTTCAAAAAAGTGGCTGGAAGACCCGGCGAACTGTAAAGCAACCAGAATAGAAATCCCCAGCCCCGCATGGTCCGAGCGTAATTGCCCGGTCCGGCGGGGCAACGAGTTTATCTGCCCAGCGAAGGGGCTGACCTTCAAGCCGCCTACAGGTCAGGACTTGGTCTCTGCGGGCATCTCGCTGGCGCGCATCTCCTCGATCTCTACAATCAACTGCTTGAGTTGTTCCAGCTTGCGTTCGCTCAGGTCCAGAAAGCGGATTCCTACCAGGTTCCGGTTGTGGATGGACTGGATGACGCCGCCCAGGCGAAATGGCAGCCCTTCAAGCTGAAACTCGGTCTCAACCCGCGTGTAAATACCAACCGGAAAACGCTCGTTGGTGCGGATGCGGCAGCCGCTCAGGCTCAGGTCGATAATCCGCCCGTTCAGCCTCGATGCAACATGGATGAGATGGATCACTGCCTCGGTATCGACTTCATGCCGGGCCTGTATGCGCCGTTCACGCTTGTTGGGTTTTGCGGGCGGCCGGGCGGCCGGGTTCGGTTCGGTCTGGTTCGGCACAGCCGGCTGCAAACGGCCGGCTACCTGCTTTCGTATGGGAAACAAGTTGTCCAGCAGAGCATCCGCGTCTCGAACTACGGTCCTGTTCGGCGCCGGTTCCGGTCTCCTGACCGAAGGTGAAATTGGAAGAACGCGCGGCGCCAGCACGGGTTGAGCCGGGTCTGGACGGACAGAGAGTTGGTTCAGTGCCCGATCTTCCGCTTGCTTGGGGACCGGACTTTCAACAGGCAGACTCCCGGCGGTTTGGTTTGCAGTGGCCAACTCTTCAGCGGCCTTCATTTCAGCTGCCTGTTTTTCGGCCTTGGCGGCATTTTCCTGCTCGACTTCGCACAGCACCTCGACCAGATCGTCCCTGCGCCGGACAGGCATCTCGCCGAAGTGGATGCCGACCGTAGTGCGGTCATCGTTCCACCGGGTAACCCCGCTGAACCGGAAAGCGATTCCTCGTATCTTGAACGCAACCTCGACGCGAGCCTGGATGCCGGCCGCAATCTGTTTTATGCTGCTCACTCTACAGCCGGTCAGCCCCAGTTCAACCACTCGGCAGGGGATGCGCGAACCCTGGTTCACCAACAGAAGCATGGCTTCGGCGTCCACAGCGCACAAGGGCATCGCTTGGCGCTCCTGCTCCCACGTCGCAAGGTCCTCCGCCGTTTCTCCTGTGTTCATGCTCCTCCCCGCCTGATTTTCGGGGAAAATCAGTGTCTCCCAGCCGGTTCCCAGGGCGAAGCAGGCACCGGATGCGCGGCTTCTCGGCCCTTCAAGCGGTCGTATTGGTACACGTCGCTGGTGGTCCCCAGCGACTCGTTGTAATAGCTGATCGCGCCGGTGACCTGCTTCAGTTCCTCGGTAAACAGATGAATAGCTTGCAACTGGCTGGCCGAGGCGGGAATCTCGAATTGGGAAGTCTTAAGAAACTTCTGGTAGCCGCGGTCCACAAGACGCGCCACTTCGTCCCCTATCGAGGCTCCGGGCCGCTCGGCAAAGGCCGCAGGCGCATCCTTGGCCTGGGCAGCCACCAGCACCGCCGCGGCCCCATGCTTGCTCACCAGCATCCCGCCCGCAACTCCGGCGAAGGATGCCACATCGAATGAATGCGCGCGCAGGGTCTCCAGCGCCTGATCGAAGTTCGGATTGCGTTTTTTTCGGCTCATGATCGTTTTCCGGTCCGCGAGGACGATGATGGAAGTATCGGCTAAATCCAGCCCAACTCCAATCTCGCATTAACCAATCTCGCATAATCGGAGCGCAAACTGCAATTTACCACGGATACCGGCAAGACAAAGGAGAACAAAGCAATGAGGAACGGAATTCCCCAGATCGCCGTGAAGGAACTCAAGCGCCGCATCGATGCCGGCGAGGAGGTATTCATCCTCGATGTCCGCGAACCCTACGAGTACCTGATCGCCAATATCGGCGGAAAGCTGATTCCGCAGAATGAAGTGCCCCAGCGCCTAGCCGAGATCGACCGCGACCGCGAAGTTGTGGTGCAATGTCATCGCGGCGGCCGCAGCCAGCGCGTCGCCGAGTTCCTCCTACAGGCCGGCTACCCCAAAGTCGTCAACCTGGCTGGCGGCATCCACGCCTGGGCCGGCGAGATAGACCCCACGATGCAAAAGTATTGAACTCTTCTCGACTGCCCTGCCGATCTGCTTTCGCGCGATCGACCGTCACAGGGCAAAGAAGATAGTTCAGCGCGGGTTGCGGACCGCGCGGGCTGCATCGCGTTTTTGCGCTCTCCACTTGAGGCCCAACCAGGCCAGATAGCCCAGTTGAATGGCCCAGGTGATGGAGTAGGCGGCAACAACGAACTGGTGGTCGAGAATGGCTCTTGTGTCCATTTTTATCTCCTTTTAGGACAGCTTTCTTTTCTGCGGTCAGGCGTTTGAAGGTTCGTCGAGGGCGGCCTGCGCTTCCTGGGCTGCGAATCTCTGCTGCTGGCGCTCGACGCGGTAGCGCAGAACGAGAATGAGCAGGCCCCAGGCGAGCCAGGCGAGGACATTCCAGCCGAAGGCGTGAAGCATGGCGGGGTCCTTGATGCCGGAGTCCTCGCCGCCGCCGAAGACCGGGGCTGGGTGCTGGGTGCGCCACCAGCGGTTGGACATATAGACGATGGGCACGTCGAGGGCGCCGAAGATGCCCAGGACAGCGGCCAGCGTCTGCACTTGCGGTCCGGCGGCAAAGCGGCGCAGCAGCAGGTAGCTGACGTAAATGAGCCAGAGGATCAATGTGGTGGTGAGACGCGCGTCCCAGGTCCACCAGATGCCCCACACCGGCTTAGCCCACATGGTTCCCATGGTGATGTTCACCAGCGAGAAGACCACCACCGATTCATTGGCGGC
>Ga0181536_10002284_pt1 | contig 21828 bp, 15 predicted proteins | sample PEATcosm2014_Bin_41_FD_121105 | JGI IMG/M metagenome (GOLD analysis project Ga0181536, IMG submission 121105) | Peatland microbial communities from MTU Mesocosm Facility, Houghton, MI, USA - PEATcosm2014_Bin17_60_metaG | ecosystem: Environmental > Terrestrial > Soil > Wetlands > Peat | place...
AGGAACACGATGGTCGAGAAAACCATGGTGGTGGCGCCCACCACGGCCGTGCCGATGAGCACCGGCTTGGAGGTGGCCTTGAAGGTGTTGCCCGCGCCGTCGTTCTCTTCCAGGTTGTCCTTGGCCTTCTCGAATTCCGGCGTGAAACCGAAGTTCTTCTGAATGTCCTGGGAAATGTCGGGAAGCGTTTCGATGGTCGAAAGCTCGTAGATGGATTGCGCGTTGTCGGTGACCGGGCCGTAGCTATCCACCGCGATAGTCACCGGTCCCATGCCCAGGAAGCCGAAGGCCACGAGGCCGAAGGCGAAGACCGCCGGGGCCAGCATCAACGTCGGCAGGAACATGGTGCTCATGAAGTAGCCGATGCTCATGAGGGCCATTATGGTGAGGCCCAACCAGTAGGCGCTGAAGTTGCCGGCCACGAAGCCGGAGAGGATGTTGAGCGATGCGCCGCCTTCCCGCGAGCTGGTGACGATTTCGCGCACGTGGCGCGAATTGGTGGAGGTGAAGACCTTGACAAATTCGGGGATCACCGCGCCGGCCAGCGTGCCGCAACTGATGACCGTGGCCAGCTTCCACCACATGGTTTCGTCGCCGCCGAGGGTGGGAACCATGAACATGCTGACGACATAGGTGAGGGCGATGGAGAGGATCGAGGTGAGCCACACCAGCGTGGTGAGGGGCGCCTCGAAGTTCATCTTATCGGCCTGGCCGAAGCGCGCTTTGGCGATGGCGCCGTTGACGAAGTAGCCGATGGCGGAAGAGATAATCATCATGACGCGCATGGAGAAGATCCAGACCAGCAGTTGTACCTGCACGGTCTCGCTGGGTACGGCCAGCAGGATGAAGGTGATCAGCGCCACGCCGGTGACGCCGTAGGTCTCGAAACCGTCGGCGGAGGGGCCCACCGAATCGCCCGCGTTGTCGCCCGTGCAATCCGCGATGACGCCCGGATTGCGCACGTCGTCTTCCTTGATCTTGAAGACGATCTTCATGAGGTCGGAGCCGATATCGGCGATCTTGGTGAAGATGCCGCCGGCCACGCGCAGCGCCGCCGCGCCTAGCGATTCGCCAATGGCGAACCCGATGAAGCACGCGCCGGCCAGGTCGCCCGGAACGAACAGCAGGATGAAGAGCATGATGACCAGCTCCACCGAGACCAGCAGCATCCCGATGCTCATGCCGGCTTCGAGCGGGATGTGGTAGCACTCGTACGCCTTGCCTTTGAGGGCGGCGAAGGCCGTGCGCGAGTTGGCGAAGGTATTGACGCGCATGCCGAAGGCCGCCACCGAGAAACTGCCGGAGATGCCGATCACGCTGAACAGCAGGATGATGCCCACTTTGTAAGCGGCCAGGCCCTGCAACAACCCGAAATAGAAAATGATGATCACCGCGATGAAACATTCCAGAACCGCCAGAAACTTTCCCTGGGTGGCCAGATAGGTCTTGCAGGTTTCGTAGATCAGCTCCGAGACTTCGCGCATGGAGTCGTGGACCGGCATGTTGCGAAGGCGGACGTAAATGATGAGGCCGAAGACGAAGCCGAAGAAGCTGATCACCATTCCGCCCATCAGCAGGCTGCTGCCGCTGATGCCGCCCAGGAAGGTGACGTTGCTGAGACTTGGAAGCTTGAGATTGGCTTCGCCGGCCTGTTCCTGGGCCATCAGGGGCGCGGAGAGCGCCAGAACGAAGAACGCGATCAGAGCGCGCAGAACCGAACCGGTTCGGGTCATTGAATCATTCCCTCCTAAAGGAATTGTCCGGCCTGCCCACGACACCATTCTGCTGGCGGGGGCCGGGACTGGGACATTTTAGCCGAAAAAAAACCGAATGTTCAGTATAAGAGATCGACATGTCGGAATTCAACGCGGGGTCGCGGCCGGCGCGTTCAGCGTCCAAAAGCCGGCCGCCCCGCAAACCGCGCCTGCGCGCCCAACTGCTCCTCGATGCGCAGAAACTGGTTGAACTTCGCGACGCGCTCGCTGCGGCATCCCGAGCCGGTCTTGATGTGGCCCGCGCCCGTCGCCACCGTCAGATCGGAGATGAACGTGTCTTCGGTTTCACCGGAACGGTGGGAGACGAAGCAGCGATAGTTGTTGCGCTTGGCCAGCTCGATGGTATCCAGGGTTTCCGTCACCGAGCCAATCTGGTTGAGCTTGATGAGGACCGCGTTGGCGATTCCCGCCTCGATTCCTTCGCGGAGAATCCGCGGGTCGGTGCAGAAGACGTCGTCGCCCACCAGCTCGATCCGCGATCCAAGCGTCGCAGTAAGGTCTTTCCACCCCTGCCAATCGTTCTCCCCCATGCCGTCCTCCAGCAGAATGATGGGATACCGATTCACCCACGACTCCCAAATCCCGATCAGTTCCTGCGGTGTGATGGCTTTCTTGGTCGATTTGAACAGAACGTACTTCCCGTCGTCCCACATCTCGCTGGCCGCGGGATCGAGGCAGATCGAGATGTCCTCGCCAGGCTTGTACCCGGCTTTGGCGACCGCTTCCAGGATCAACTCCACCGCCTCATCGTTCGATTTCAGATCCGGCGCGAAACCGCCTTCGTCTCCGACCGCCGTGCTGTAGCCTTTCTTGCGCAGCACCTGTTTCAGGGCGTGGAAGGTTTCGATGCCCATGCGGATCGATTCCGCGAACGAGGGTGCGTGGTGCGGCGCGATCATGAACTCCTGGAAATCCACGGTATTATCGGCGTGCTTCCCGCCATTCAGCACGTTCATGCAGGGGACCGGCAGCAGGCACGCATTGGCGCCGCCCAGGTACCGGTAAAGCGGAAGGCGATGCGCGTTAGCGGCCGCTCGGGCGGCGGCCATGGATACCGCCAGAATCGCGTTCGCGCCCAGCTTGGCTTTGTTGGGCGTGCCGTCCAGCCCGATCATGGCCGCATCCACGCCCCGTTGATCCGCGGCGTTCAGGCCGGTCACCGCCTTGCGGATCGCGGTGTTGATGTTGCTCACGGCCTTGGTGACGCCCTTGCCGCCGTACCTGCTTTTGTCTCCGTCCCGCAGTTCCACCGCTTCTTTTTCGCCGGTTGAAGCGCCGGAGGGCACAGCGGCCCTGCCCATGCTTCCGTCCGTCAGGAAGACATCCGCTTCCACCGTGGGGTTTCCTCTGGAATCGAGGATCTCCCTGCCAACGACTTTCACGATTTCGGTCATGAGAACGTTCCTTAGAGAGGCCAAAAGACAAAAGCTCCCGCCAACCGGTAGGAGCTATCGTTCCCGGATGTCCGGGACGGTTCAGGGTGAGGCCCCATCACCACGAGGTGAAGCTCCACTATATTTCGGATACGGGCGTCCGCGCAACCGGCGAGCGGCGGCCCCGATTCTTATTGGGAGATGGCCGATATCGCGATGAAAGCGGGGGGGCGAGTTGCGATGTAGCGCCCACGTCGCAAAGCGGCGGCTTGCCCGTGGGTTTCCCGACGGTCTCAGAGAAACTGGCGGAATTGCCGCGGCGTAAGACCGGCGTCCTGGACAATCCCACCCATCGTGAGCGCGTCCACGGGATCATGCCTTGGGATGGTCACGATCCGCCTGCCGTCGGTCATGACGATGTGCTTGCCTTGTCTCGCGATCTGAAAGCCAGCCTTTTCAAGCGCTCTGACAGCCCGAAGGTGGGGAATCCCAGGTATCTTCGGCACGCGCTACGCCGTGATTTCCACTTCCCTCAGGTTCTGCCGGCCCGCCAGTTCTTTAGCGACTTCGAGGTATTCGCGAATGGCGTCCTGAATGTTCGCCAACGCTTCCTCTTCCGTCGCGCCTTGCGACCAGCACCCGGGGAGACCGGGGCAAGAGACGCTGTACCCCTCTTCAGTTCGTATCAAAGCAACTGAGTACTTCATACTTCCAACTCTAGCACGTCCTTACTAGGCGATAGCTGGTATCGTGCTGAAAGCGCCGGTAGCGTTGAACCGCAGCCCCAGCACGCTGACCTGGCCAGCGGACGGTGTCCGGAATTGCACCGCGCCGCACCGTTGCGCGGTGGCCGACGCCTTCCGGTCCACCAGATCAAAGGACGTGTGGCCCATGGTCGGGAGCGGTAAACCTGCCTGGAACGGAGTACCTAATGTCCCGCGCCGGCCCTCACTGCGTGCAACGACTCCGCTTTGGCCAATTTGGGCCAGTTGAAGCCGTAGAACGCAACGAAAGCGAAGCACAACATCGGCACGATGAAACCACGCGACATATCGAATTTGTCGGCCACGTAACCCATGAGTTTGGGCAGGATGGCGCCGCCCATGATGGCCATCACAATGTAGGATGACGCCTTTTTCGCCCGCGCGCCCAGGCCGTAAATGCCCAGCGCGAAGATGGTCGGGAACATGATGGACATGAAGAAGTAACTCAGAAACACACAAGCTACCGACAGCCAACCTAGTTTGCAGAAGACCAGAAACGTCGCAACCACATTCAGCAGAGCGTAGAGACCCAGGATTTTATGGGCGGAGAACTTCTTGAGCAAGCCAGCCCCGGTGAAGCGCCCTATCAGGAAGCACACAAAGCCCAGCGACGCCAGATTCGAAGCGCCTTTGTCGCTCAGGGCGCCCATCCCGGACTTACTAACTTCGAACCAGCCCGAAAGCCAGTTCTGTAAGAAGCCGGAGTGGAGTGACAAGTGAGTCATCGCCGCCTCCCACGAGGCGGGAATGGCGGGAACTTCGGCGGTCATGTAGTTGATGAAGAAGCTGAAAATGCCGGCTTGCGCGGCGACGTAGAAGAACTGGGCCGCCACAGCCATCGCAAAGTGCGGGTGCTTCCAGATGGAATGCGAAGCCCCCGGCGTGGAATCGTCCAGGTGATAGTCGTCCTCGGTCTTGATGTCGGGAACCTTGGCAAAGAAGAAGATGGCGGCCAGAACGATGACGATGGCGGCGATGGTCACGTAGGGGATGTAGAGCGTCTGGCTGCCGGTGCTGCGGCCGAGCGTGTCCTTGGAATAGAAAAACACGCTGCCGATGATCGGACCGCAAATCCAGCCGACCCCGTTGCAGGATTGGGCCAGGTTGATGCGCGTGGCCGCATAGCGCGCATCGCCCAGCACGGTGGTATAGGGATTGGCGATGGTTTCCAGAAACGCGAGCCCCGTGGCGATGGCGCAAACGCCTGCGAGAAATGCTACGAACGCGAGGTTGGGCGATACGCGTCCTACATGGACCAGTTCGCTGATATGGGTGGCCGGGATGAACCAGAATCCGCCCAACGCCACAATCAGCAGGCCGGCAATGATGCCGAATTTGTACCCCAGTTTGGTCGCCAGCCACCCCGCGGGCACCGCCATCAAGAAGTAGCCCAGGTAGTGCGCGAACTGCACCCACGCGGATTGCGCTTTGGTCAGGCTCAACTCTTCCTGAAAGTGCTTGTCCATCACGTCGATCATCCCGTTGCAGACTCCCCAAAGGAGGAATAGCAAGCTGACCAGGATGAACGTGTACATCAGGTTGATGCCGTCATCGCGTACGAAAAGGCCCTTCTTGTCCGAATTCATGATGTGGAGACAATTCTAACAGGCGTCGCGTTGTGGGGCAGGATTTCATCCTGCGCGCCGGTTCGTAACCGGCGCACGCAACTGGCGGGTTGCCAACCCGCCGCAGATTGCCAATCTGCCCGACAATGGAAATATGAGCCAATTGCGGAAGTGGTTGTCCGCGGGTCCGCTGATCACCGACGGAGCATGGGGCACCCAATTGCTGGCTCTCGGCCTCGCACCGGGCGCTTTGCCCGATGCCTGGAACCTGGAGCGCCCCGCGGCCGTGGAATCCGTGGCCCGCGCCTACGTGGAAGCCGGGAGCCAGGTGATTCTGACCAACACGTTCCGTTCGAACTGGATCACGCTCGAGGCGGCCGGATTGGCCGGCCAGCTCACGGCCATCAACCGCGCCGGGGTGGAGATCTCCAAACGCGCGGCGGCCGGTGAGTCCCTGGTGTTCGCCTCCATCGGGCCGACCGGCAAGCTTCTCATGAACGGCGAGGTTGGGCGGGAGGAGGTCGCCGCGGCGTTCGCCGCGCAGGCCGTTGCGCTGGCCGCGGCCGGCGCGGATGCTCTCCTCGTCGAAACCATGAGCGACCTCGAAGAGGCCGGCCTCGCCCTGAGCGCGGCCAAGTCCACCGGCCTTCCGGTCATCGTCTCTTTCGCCTTCGATAGCGGGAAGAACAAGGACCGGACGATGATGGGCGTCACCCCCGAGGGGGCCGCGCGCGCCATGGAATCGGCCGGCGCCGATGCGGTCGGCGCCAATTGCGGCGCGGGGATCGAGCGCTTCGTGCCGGTCTGCGAGAGGCTCGCGGCCGCCTGTTCCCTGCCCGTTTGGATCAAGGCCAACGCCGGTCTGCCGGAGATGCGGGAAGGCGCGGTGGTCTACAGCACGCGGGCCGGCGTCTTCGCCTCGTACCTGCCGGCGCTCGTCGAGGCCGGTGCCGCGTTCATTGGCGGCTGCTGCGGGACGACTCCCGAATTCATTCGGGCGCTGGCCGCTGCCTGCGCCACATGACCTTCGACATCCACCCCGAGCCGCATCGCAGCCTGGCCGACCGCCTGTTCGAACTGGGCGTCGAGTTCCCTTGCGGCGGCGAGACCGCCTGTGGCGGGTGCAAGATCCGCGTCCTGTCCGGACACGTTCCCATCACGCCCACCATGCGGCAGGCCTTGTCCGAGGCCGAACTCGCCCACGGCTGGCGCCTGGCCTGCTGCGCCGAGGCGCGCGAAAGCGTCGTGGTCGAAGTGGATCAGTGGTCGCTGCCGGTGCTCACCGATGAGCAGGCGACGCCGCTCGAGCCGCGCCCGGGTTTCGGCGCCGTAATCGACCTCGGCACCACCACGCTGGTGGCGCAACTGGTGGATCTCTCGTCGGGCGAGGTGCTGGCCGTCGAAACGGCGCTCAACCCCCAGGCACGGCACGGCGCCGACGTCATGAGCCGCATCCACTACGACCTGCGGCACCCCGGCGAATTGACCGCCATGATCCGCCAGACTCTCGGCCGGATGTTGGCGCGCTTGGCCGGCGGCCGCGCCATCGAAGAGGTGCTGATTGCGGGCAACACCGCCATGCACCACCTGTTTTGCGGCCTCAGCATCACGCCGCTGGCGGCCGTGCCCTTCCTCTCCCCCGAGCTGGAGGAGCGCCGCTTCACCGCCCGGGAGCTTGGCTGGCCTGGTGGGGCGCGCTCTAGCCTGCGCGCCGTGCATTTCCTGCCCTGTCTCGGCGGCTTCGTAGGCAGCGACCTGCTGGCTGGCATCGTGGCCACGCGCTTGCACGAGCAGTCCGCCCCTCACGCCTTGTTCGATATCGGCACCAATGGCGAAATTGTGCTGGGCAGCCGGCACGGAATCCGGTGCGCATCCACGGCCGCGGGGCCGGCCTTCGAAGGCGGCAGGATCAGCGCGGGAATGACCGCCAGGGCCGGCGCCATCGACGCGGTGCGCGTGCATGATGGCGCGTACGAATGCCACGTGCTCGGTGGCCAGGCGGCGCGCGGCATTTGCGGCAGCGGCTTGGTGGACGCCGCCGCTTGCGCCCTCGCGCTGGGCCAAATTCTGCCCAATGGCCGCCTCGCCGGCGCCGCCAAAACCTTGCGCCTCACCGAAAACGTCTCGCTGACGCAGAGCGACATCCGCGAACTCCAACTCGCCAAAGGCGCCATGGCCGCCGGTTTGAAGATACTCGCCGCCACGCCTCCGCGCTCCATTTGGCTGGCGGGCGCTTTCGGCAGTTACATCAAGGAAGCCGCCGCCCGCGCCATCGGACTGCTGCCCCAGAATGTCGCCATTCAGCCCGTCGGCAACAGCGCGCTGCGAGGCGCTCGAATGCTGCTCCTGACGCCCACGCATCGCGACGCCCTGCTGGCGCGCCTGTGCGCCCTCACCGCGCACGTCGAGCTGGCCGCCAACCCGGCGTTTCAAGACACGTTCGCCGCCTCCATGGCGTTCGCGCCCGTATCCTTTCGGCGGCCCGGCGCAAGTATATAGTATGGACGCGATCTCCGAGAGCGATTCCGGGCTTCTGGAAGCGGCCCAGCATGGAGACGAGAGTTCTTTTCTGTCTCTCTATCGCCGCTACCGGACGCCATTGTTCCGCTTCGCGTGGCGGCTCACCGGTTCGGTCGCGACGGCTGAAGACGTCCTCCAGGAATGCTTCCTGGCGTTGATCGAGGGCGCTTCATTCGACGTGGATCGCGGTTCGCTGCGCGCGTATCTGTTTGGGATCGCGCGCAACCTGGCGCTAAAACGAATTCGCCTGGCGGAGCGCGAGTCCGAGGAGCTGGAAGATACGGAAGCCGATCTCGACCCGCTCGAAGACCTGCTTTCCGCCGAGCGCTCCGAGGTTGTGGCGCGCGCCGTCCTGGCGCTGCCGCCCTTCCAGCGCGAGGCGATTGTCCTCTTCGAGTATGAGGAGCTTTCGCTTGAAGAGATCGCCCAAGTGGCGGGAATTGAAGCCGGCGCAGTCAAGGCTCGTCTGCACCGCGCGCGGGAGACTCTGCGGCGCCGATTGGCTCCCCTGATCGCGGCCCGCGCTTGAAGGAGATGCTATGAAGGAACACGATCCGCTGAATTCGGTTTTGCGAGAATGGGAAGCCCCGGAGCCGCCGTCCGCCGTGGACGCGCGCGTTCGCGCGGCCTACCGGTCGGCGCACCGTTCGTCGCTATGGCGGCGCATCTGGTCCGCGCAAGTGACCATCCCCGTTCCCGTGCTGGCGGCGGCGTTGCTGCTGCTGCTGGCGCCGGTGCTGTGGCTCCAGTTCCGGTCGCATGCGCCCGCGCCGCAGCCCGCCACAGTGACGCCGGCGGGTACGGGATACATGACACGGATTGAAACCGCCGGATTCAAGCCTTTGCCGGATGGCGCGACACGCGTCATCCGATCGGGAGGATGGAAACAATGAACCGCAAATCGATAATTCTCTTCGCGATGGCCGCTGCCGCCTTCGGTCAGGCCAACCCGCCGAGCGGGCTGAAGGTCTGGTTTGGCGATGGGACCGGTCTCGAAATCCATACCGAATCGACCGGCGCCAACTTGCCTGTCTCAACCAGCGGCTCGGAGACCGTACCCGCGGGCTATGACTTCCATCGCGTGGTATTCGACAAGCAGGGTGCGTTGCTCCTCGGTTATGACATTGAGGCCCGGAAAGCCGGTCAGGGCACGTTCACCGTTCGGATTAAGCCGGTCGACACGGATAAGATCAAGGTGGGCGGGCTGGGCAAATGGTTGGACATCCCGACCCTGACGGGCGTCCGCGAATTCCCGCCGCTCCGGATAGGCGATGCCGTGGAAGTCGATATTCTGTATCACCCCGTAACGGGAGAAAGGATCTACGACGTTCTGAAGGTGTCGGGCGACCGGTCGCCGGCGCGTGTCGCACCGGACCCCTCCGGCGAGGGGTTTTCCCTGGAGAACGTTCGAGTCACCATCAATGGCAAGACCATCGCGGAACAGCGGAATACCTGGATGAGAGGAGCGGCGTTGATGATTTTCTTGCCGGGCCGTGGAGAGTCTTATCTGGCCCTTTCGCCCTCCGCGGATTACCCCCTTCAGGCGTCCGGCTGGATCGACCACAACATTTTGAGATTCTTCGCCGGTGGCGAGCTGGTCGAGATTACCGGCAAGAGTAATATGCTTCAGAATTCGGATTACAGCACGGTTTGGGTGTACCACGTGCCGGAGTCGGAGATGGCGAACCGCGCGAAAGACCGGGCCGTCGAATTCAGTTGCGCCGACAAGGTGGAATTTCTGATCCACATGTACCAGAAAAAAGAAAACTAGCCAAGGCTTCGCCCCGGCGGTGGTAGTCTTGTGGCATGGCCGATAGGATGCGGCGATGAGCACCCTGATATATGCGGTCGGCTTTCTGCCCGGCGGCCGGCAAGTCTACGCATCGCGCTCCGATAATGCCGTCTGCGTTTACGACATAGCGGACGGCGGCACGGCCCGCGTGTTCGCCGGCAACCAGGCGCCAATCGGCTGGGCGGCTGTTTCTCCGAACGGAAGCTGGCTGGCAACGGGCGCGCGAGACAACTCCGTCCGTGTCTTCGAATTCTCCTCGGGCCGCATGGTGTTCGATCTGCGGGCGCACGAATTGTGGGTGTGGAGCGTGGAGTTCACCCCCGATTCGCGACAGATTTACAGCGCCAGCCGTGACGGCACGGTGGCCGTCTGGTCGGTTTCGGACGGCGCGCTGCTGCTCCGCAAACGGCTGCACGACGACGAGATCAACGGACTGGCGCTCTCCGCGGACGGCGCGCTGGTGGCCACTGCGTCCGACGACCAGACCGTGAGGCTCTGGGATGCGGACCTGTCGCCGGTGGCCACGCTGGCCGGCCACGAAGCCGTGGTGACTCGCGTGCGGTTCGGCCACCACTGGTTGGCCAGTTGCGACGTGGCGGGCGTCGTTCAGGTCTGGCAGGTACCCTCGGGACGCCTCATGCGCTGCTTTCGGGATCACGGCAAAGAGGCTCACGCCAGGCCCGAGTTGTGGGGGCTTGCCACGGCCACCGGACAACACGTCGCATCGGCCGGCCAGGACGGCATCGTCTCGGTTCGTCACGTGGCCAGCGGCGACCAGGTGGCGCGGTTCTACCTGTATAAGAACCTGTTGAGCGTCGCGGTTGACGACGCTACGGGCCGCATACTGGCTGGCGCCGGGGACGGGTCGGTGCGTCTCCTGGAAGCGGGCGGGACTTGGCGGATCCTGGTGAAAGGTGAGCCGCAGCCGGCGATCATCGCCGGTTGTGGGCCTCTGGTCGCGGAAGGACTGGCGGAAGGGACGAACGATTCCAGCCAGTGGCCCCCGCGCGAGAGCGCCGGTGGATTACCCCCCGCCGGCGCCCCGGCCGCGGAGGAACTGGACTACTGGATCGCCGTCGGGGAAATGGCCGTTTCGGAGTGGGGCTGGGCATTGAGCGCCGGGAATCTCAAATGGCTGAGTGCGCTGCTCCAGAGGGCGCGGCAGGAAGCGCACTCCCCCGACCAGTCGCGCGTGGGTTGGTGGAGCGAAGAGCTCGAGCGTACGGTCCGCGAGGTCACGGCCGGCGTGTGGGACCTGGTGGCGGCGTCCGCCGCGCATCGGTGGCGCGCCGGTGCCGCGGCCGGCAGCGAGGAGCTTGGCCGGCTGCTGGGCGAGATCAGGGGCAAGTTCGACAGCCAGAGCGATCTTCGAAATGTTCGAACTGCCCGAATCCCGCGGCTGGTGTCCGAAATCATGCCGGCCGCCGTGGAACGCCGCACGGCGGGGGTCCCCGGCGCGATGGTGGACAAGGTCCACTTCACGGTGGCATCGCCCTCCAAGGTGAATCCCGGCTCCAGTTTCCTCATCGACGTCTGGGCCCACCTGGAAGGCCATCGCCGGGAGGTCGTGGAGCGCGTGCTTCAGGCCTGCTCTCCCGAGGAGATCCACATTCGCTCCAAGGGGCCCGTGGAGCTGGCGCGCCGCACGGTGTTGACGGTGCGGCTGCAGGTAGAATCCCTGGAAATCGACAGCCCCGAAGATACCATCCTGTGGGACGGCGAGATTGGCAATGCCACGTTCCCGGTGAGGGTGCCCGTGGATGTCGCCGAGGGGTCGAAGGCCGGGCTGGCCGCCATCTACGCCGGGCCGCTCGTCATTGCCAAGGTGCATTTCGCGATCCGGGTGCGGCAAGCCGGAGAAGCCGTGCGTGGCGTCGTCTCCCGTGAAGAACGTTTCCGGAAAGCTTTTGCGTCTTATGCGGAGGAAGACCGGAACGAGGTGCTGGGCCGCATCCAGGGCATTCTGAAAGCGGCGCCGCTGTTGGAGGTGTTTCTCGATGTGGCCGTGCTGCGTTCCGGGCAGTTGTGGGAGGAGGAACTCACGCGCGCCATTGAGTCGAGCGATGTGTTCTACCTGTTCTGGTCGCGCTATGCGGCAGCCTCGGAGTGGGTGGAGCGGGAATGGCGGTGCGCGCTGGAGAGGCGAGGGTTGGGATTCATCGACCCGGTGCCGCTGGCATCCCCCAAGGAGGTGCCGCCGCCGCCCGAGCTTGCGAGCAAGCACTTTAACGACTGGGTGCTGGCCTACATGCGGGCAAACCCCGTAGAGGGCGGGCCCGAGCGTTCAGTTCAAGACCCGGCTGGTCTCCGGCGGCCCGAGGTATGACGGTTCGAGACCGCCGAAATCCAGGACGATCTTGTCCAGAACCACCCCGGGGTCCATCATCCAGATTTTCAGCGTGTGCTTTCCCGGCATCCCGATAGCGGCATCCGACGACCCGATCACCGCGGCCCGGAGCACGTTCTCTTCCCATCGGCCCGCGTCCTCCAGGTTCACCACCGTGGGGGAGGAATCGTCGATGGCCGCGGCATAGCGCAGATGCCGGCCCGCATGAATCCGCAGCGTGGGCAGCGCGGTAACCAGGACGCGCGCCTTCCCTGGATGGAAAACATAGAAGTCGTATTCCAGGCTGGGACCATTCGCCGGATCGTCGAGGCTCGCGGTTGTGGTCGGGAAAACCGCGACCGTATCGCCCGTGCGGCCGAGGTCCGGGAGAGTGCGCCAACCGGCGCCATCCCGATCCGTGCGGCGCGTGAAGTGCTCGGCTTCCATGGAAACCACGCCTCCGCTCTCGACGAACTTCGGCAGATCGGCGGCGGCGATCGCGGCTGGGTTGAACACATGCAGCCTGACGGTGCGCTCTGCCCCCGGTCCGCGCACGGTAATCGCCGCCGTGACATCATCGCCTTTGGGAGCCTTGGCCCAATCCACATCGGCCCAGAGCCGCACATCTTCGTCCACCCGGCCGGAGGATTGGGTCAGACGGACCCACGCCGCGTCCGCCGCCGCACTCCAATTGAAGGGCGTGGTGCCGGTCTTGAAAATGTCGATGAAGTGCTTTTGCCGCGTGAAGGCGTCGAAAGTGGGAAGAGTGTCGGGCGGCGAATCGTCCCCTGGCGCCCACTTGGCGGCCTGCGCCGCGTAGTTCGATCTCCCCTCCGCCGGCCGGTCCGCCAGGGACGGAACATGGCCCTCCACCGCCACCCCCCAGCCGATGCCGGCGACTGGCGTGACTGCGGCCGTGGCGGGCAGGTCGAATACCGCGCGGCTGCGCGGATTCGAGGACATCATGTATTCCCACTTGCCGCCGGCCACCCGCGTGTTGAAGTATTCCGTCTCCGCCTCGATGCGCGCGAACGCCGCCCTTGCGCGATTGGCATAATCGTTGGCGCTCGTGCGTCCCTGCGCCGCGTACAGGAAGCTCCGGTCCGCATACAGCATTTTCTGGTTCATCAGATCGGCCCCGCGGACAGGATACAGAACCAGTTCGTAGAAGGCGTCTTTGCGGGCTTCGGGAATCTTGGCGTAAATCGCCTCTGCCGCGCGGGTGAGAGCGGCATAGCGGTCCAGGCGCTGGCGGGCTTCGTCTCCATAACCCACCGGCGTGAATTCCGTGCGTGAAATCGGGGATTCGTCACCGTATAGGACACGTGGTAGTAGACGCCGGAGCCTCCCGCGCGCTTCTGCTCGGCGGGCGTCGAGAGCTGGCGGATGTAGCCGTGGTTGTCGTCCGCCCAACCCAGAATCGCGTCGTCCGGCACATGCAGGTTGGCCTGGTAGAGTTCGAGCACTTCCTGGTAGGCGCAAAAGAGCTGCGGAACCTGGCTGGGGTCCGGATTCACGCGGCGGGCCAGAATCTCGCGCTGGTCCTGGAAGATCCGCTCCATCAATTGCACCTTCTCCGCAACCGTGCCGCCGCCAGGCATGGCGCTGTCGTGTATGCCGCGCATCTTCGAATCCCATTCCGTCACGTTGTTCCGCAGCATCGGCTCGGCGTGCGACCCCATCACAATGGCGTAATCGTCCGCCAGCAGCTTGTTTTGAGGATAGAGATTGAACGCCTGGGTGCACTCGTGCATGGCCGGCCAAAGATAATTGGCTTTCAGGCGCAACAACAACTCGAATACGCGGGCATAGGTCTTGGGGCCGATATCGCCCAGCTCCGGGTCGAACTTCCTGCCCGCCCACGGACGAATGTCCCAGTCTTCGTCGTTAATAAAGATGCCGCGATACTTCACCGAGGGCGGCCCTTGCCGATATCGCCCAGCCCGGATGAGCAGGGCATCGCAGTGCTGCGGCGGAACGTCGGCCCACCAGTACCATGGCGAGACGCCGATCTGCCGAGAGAGATCGTACGCGCCAAACGCGGTGGCGCGCCGGTCGCTGCCGGCAATCACCAACGCCTGCTGAACGCCGGGGAGCGGGTCGGCAACCACCATCATGAGAAAGCTCTCCCACTTGCCCCGGATCTCATCGGCATTCAGCTTGCCGCCGCGAACCAGCGCGTCGATAATGGCGCTATGTCCCAACGTTCCGATGAGGACCGCGTGCGGCGACAAACCCGCGGCGTTCTCCTTGACCCGCGGCTTCAACCCCGTGACGCGCTCGATATCGGCAGCCAGATCGCCGGCCGCGATGTGCGCCACCTTGTAATCTTCCGGGGCCACGAACAGGTCCGCAGCCGCGCCTTGATACACGAGTTTGAAATCACTCGCGGCCGTTTGACCCGCCGCCACCCCGGCCAAACCCAGCCCAGCACAGAGGAACAGCGTGCTTTTCGTGGGGCAGGTTTGCAGGGGTACCCTCTGGGTCCGGCGGGTTGGTAACCCGCCAGTTGCGCCGGTAACAAACCGGCGCGCAGCTTGCAAAGCCACCCCACAAGCCTCACCGCTCGAACTTGACCGGCACCGACACATCGAAACCAGCGCGCTTCAACTGATCCAGGTTCCGTATCTTCACTCTGCCGATCTTGACGTTCTTGAATAGGACCGGACCGACGTTCTTCCCCGCCAGCAGGCTGGGCCGGGTCGGGTGATAGAAGGTGCAGTTCTCAAAAACAAAGTTTGTCAGGGGCGATTCCCCGCCGTCGATCCAGATATGCCCGCCATCGTTTTCAAACGTGCAGTTGACAAACCGCACATCGTCACTCGGGTAGGCTCTGGCGGTTCCGCGGCCCTCGGGATATCCCCGTCCCGTCCAATACCGGGGCGCAAGCTGAAACCAGATGGCGTAATCGACCGTGTTGCTGACGAAGTGCACGTCTTCGAAACGCAGGTGCTTGACCGAAGCGCCACCGCCATACCCCGTGCCCACACCGGTATCGTAGGTGTAATTCACAAATCCCTTCACCACGATATCCTCCAGGCCGTTGGTGGCGGTTCTGTTTCCGTACAGGGCCCAGGTGTCGTCCATGCCCATGGCGAAGCCGTCTTCGATCAGGATATGTTTGCTGCTGCCGGTTAGATCATAGATATCGTCGTGGTGCTGCCGCTTGCGGTTCACGATCTTGATGTTCCTGGTGGTGAAGTTTTCGGTGTCGATCACGTGCACCGTCCATTCGGCGGATCTGAGCAGCAACAGATCCTGGAAAGTAATGTTGCGGCAGGTGTTGACTACATAACCCCTGGCGCCAGCCCCATGAGGGTCCTTCACGATCCCATCGGCGTCTCTGGCGCGTCCGTCCGCCGTGTCGGGTGCGAAGTCATACCACAATTTGGGATAGCCTTCCATATCGATGGCGCCTCGTCCCGCCAGGCCCGCATTCTCGACATGGTCGAAGATAACCTGGGCTCGGAGCGGCCTCCCTGGAGCAGGCGCACCGGCGGGCGCAGGCGCGGAGGTGTAATCCACCATCTTGCCGGTCCCCTTAATCAGGGCTCCCGCATCCACGTAGAGCTTGACGTTGCTCTTCATCAACAATGTGCCCGCCATGTAGACGCCGCCCGTGGGAAAATAGAGCACGCCGCCCCCAGGCTTGGCGGAGACGTCGCCGATGGCCTGGTTGATCTTCGCGGTCTCGACCGTCTTGCCGGTGTTGTCCACCTTGTAGTCCATAATGTTGACCACGTTCGGATCGCCGAGCCGCGGAGGGTTCTTCTCCGGCGGTTCGGCAAACAGCATCAACCCAGCGGCGCCGAAGGACGCCACTTCGTTGGGGAACACCAGGAGATAACGTGGCCGGTCGAGTTCGAAGCTGCACGTATTCCCGCTCATCTGCGGTTTGATGCCGTAAGCCAGCGGCCTGATGTCGCAGGTGAGCACATTCATCTCGCCGACGAGATTGGTAACCGTGACCCGGACCTTTCCGGTCATGGAGAAACTGGCGTAATCCATAAACTGGAACTGATCGTAGGTCAGAAACCGATACACAAACACCGGCTGACCGTCCACGGTCACCTTAAAAGCCGGGCTCGGCTTCGCGCCCGGGTAGGGCGGGTAAGGGGTGACCTCGGCGAAAGCCGCCACCGGCCAGAGCATAGAGAACCATACCAGCGAGCGGGCGAATACTCCGAATAGCATCGTGTTCTTCTCCTGTAATTCCGAGACTTGCGAATCACCGAATGCACCTGCGGTCCGGCAAGCCCGGAGAGTCTCCCCGCAACATAGCATAGCGCTCCCTCTCGCGAGGCCGGCTCGTGAGGCAGCCGGCAGCCTATATGTGGAACTCCAGGATGTCTTCGTCCTGGACCACATGCTGGCGTTCCACCATCAGGCCGTCGTGCTCTCCGGCCTTGCGAAACAGCCGCGCGAATTTGAGGTATTCGGCGAAATCCTTATGGACGTGGCGGGCGGCGTCCAGCACCGTCGCCCCGCGCTTCAAAACGTAGGGAGCCGAGAGGTTCGCTTTGCGTCCGGGTACTTTGGTGTAGACCCGCACCAGTTCCAGCAGGTCGAAGACCGCGCGGGCGAAGCCGGGCAAGCCGTGGCCCGCCGCGGCCGAGACGGCCACCGAAGCGTAGCGGTCCCGGTAGAGGTCCGCCAGCGCCGCGAAGTTGCCCGCTCCGCCCGGTTGGTCGATCTTGTTGCCAATCAGCAGGCCTGGCAACGGGAGACGCCAGTCTCGAAGGCTGGTCTCGATTAGTTCCATTTCCTCCAGGCTGCCGGCGTCGTTCACGTCCACCACCAGCACGCTGGCGTTGGCGTTGCGGATCGCCTGCGGCAGCCAGGGTTCGGTGAAGTCCGCGGAGATGGGCGGCAGGTCCACAAGCTGGATCTGGACGTTCTCGAAGGCCATCATGCCGGGCATGGGCAGCCGCGTGGTAAAGGGATATTCGGCCACCTCCGGAAGCGCATGGGTGAGCGCGCGCACCAGGCTCGACTTGCCGGAGTTGGCCGGGCCGACAAGCGCCACCTGGCCGGCGCCTTCGCGCGGCACGAAATAGAAGGGGAGCGCGTGGCTGGCGCCCTTTTTCTGCGATTCCTTGCGCGCCTGCGAGATCCGCCGCTTGATGTCGGCCTGCATCTTCTCCGTGCCCTTGTGTTTGGGCAGGGTGGCGAGCATCTTCTCGAGCGCGGCGATCTTTTCGGCGACGGTCCCGGCCGACCGGTGCTCTTCCTCCGCCGCCAGGTATTCCGGGCTGAGGTTGGCGGACATGAAGGTCCTGGAGCAGTAGCATATCATCCTGCAATTGCCGCCGCCGCCACCCGGATAGACACAGCGCGCGAAAGGGCTTATAGTTGGGGCAGAGTCGGATGAAAGGGACGTGATTTCCGTGAAACTCCGTTACTGCTGGTTGTTGGCGGCTGTAGCGCTCTTCTCCGGATGCGGCAAGGAAGAGCGGACCGAGGCCGTCAGGTTCTGCAGGACTCTCCAACAAAAGAGCGCCGATTTTGCCAGCGCCAATGCCATGGAGAAAGACTTCCTGGCGAGCGCCCGCTCCTGGTGCGGCTCCATCATGGAGAACGGCGCCGGCCGCGGGGACCAGTTGAATCAGAATGCGGCCGTGGCCCACGACCTGGCCAAATCCGCGGCTTTCATCGGCACGCAATTGGGCGCGGTGCGCCAGGCGATTTACGATGAGCCGCTCCAGCAGGAGTACCCGCAGAGTATCCGCGACAACCTGATCACTCAGCTCACCAAGCGCCAGAGGCTTCTCCAGGAGACGCGGGCGCTGCTGGACGACTCCGCCCCCGGTTTCCTGGACCTGCGGCTGAGCCCGGACTATAAGGGAGACGCTTATCCGGGCGGCATCCCCAAACTGAATGCGATGTTGGAGGGATACAGCAGCCCGAAGGACGTTGTGGGAGAAGCAATCCAGTCCCTGAAGACGAAATACAATATCCGGGACGCCGAGCTGGCCAAGTAGGGGCCGGGCATGCCCGGCCCTACCTCACGCCGCGCTTCTTCAAGTAGGCGATCAACTCGGCCGGGTCGTCCGAAATAATGGCGTCCACCTTGGCCTGGATGAGCATCTCCCAATCCTCCGGCGTGTCGGCGGTCCACGGCACCACTTGCAGGCCCGCCGCGTGCGCCGCCGCCACCTTGGCGGGAGTCACCAGGTGGAATTCGGGCGAGATGATCTCCGCGTTTCCGGCTTCCGCCGTAATGGCGGCGAACTCGCGCGGGTCCGTCTCCGTCAGCGCCGACAACCGGATCTTCGGCGCCAGTTTCCGCATGGCCACCAGCGTCCGGAAATCGAAGGATTGCAGAATGATCCGCTGGTCCAGCTTGTACTTGCGGATCCCCTTCAGCACCAGTTTGACGAACTCCTCCGGTGACGGCGTGTACTCCGGCTTGTCCACGAAGCTCTTGGTCTCGATGTTGTAGTCGAACTTGCCGAGGGGGGCCAACTGGAACACCTCGTCCAGCGTCGGCATGCGCGTGCCCGGTATGGCCATCTGCGTCGGGAACCGCGGATTCTGAACCTTGCCGCAATCCCACTGGCGCACTTCCGCCAGCGTCAGTTCGTGGATTACCGCGCTCACCTCCGGGCCGCTGCAAACCGGAGGCTGCAGGATCGGGTCGTGCGAGATGACGATGACGTTGTCCTTGGTGACCGCCATGTCCATCTCGAGAGCGTCCACACCCTCTTGAATGGCGTACTGGAAAGCCGGAATGGTGTTTTCCGGTCTCCGGGCCCGCGCGCCGCGGTGGCCATGCACCAGAATCCTGGGCTGGCTGGCGGTTTGGGACAACATGGAGATGACACCAATAGATGCAACGACGACGCAGTACACCAATGTTCGTAGCATAGGTTTCAGTATAGAGCGGAAATGTTCCACCAGTGTCGTTGTTACACACCGGTAACGGCGCTGTAAACATGCGCACACATTCACCTGAGACAATTTTCTACTATTCTCGCGACAAGACTCGGAGGTCAGACTATGATCAAATCCTCAAAACTCACGCTGTCAATCGGATTCTTACTGACTGCACGTTTGCTCTACGGGCAGTTCGACACCGCCGAAGTTCTGGGCACGGTGCGCGACCCTTCGGGGGCTGCTGTACCCAAAGCCGACGTCACGCTTACCAACGTGAACACCGGAATTCAGGCCAAGACCACCACCGACGACAATGGCAACTACGATTTCTTCAACGTCCGGGTGGGCCGATACTCGATTGCCGTGGAGCAGGCCGGCTTCTCCAAGGCCACGGCCACCGACGTGGCGGCCAGTGTGGGTGCGCGCCAGCGCGTCGATTTGACAATGACCGTGGGCGCCGTCACCGAAACCGTCGAGGTGGTGGGCGCGGCCTCCGCGCTGCAAACCGATTCCAGCGACCACGGCCAGGTGATCAGCACCTCGGCGGTCGCCGAACTTCCGCTCAACGGCCGCAATTACGCGGACTTGGCGCTGTTGTCCACCAACGCCGTCAAGTCTCCCATCTCGGCCACCTTCTCGGCCACCGGTACGCCGCGGGAGGGCGCCTTCAACGTCAACGGCATGCGCAGCACGTATAACAATTTTCTGCTGGACGGCCTGGATAACAATGCCTATGGGACCAGCAACCAAGGCTATTCAGCGCAGTTGGTGCAGTTGTCGCCGGACGCGCTCGCCGAATTCAAAGTCATCACCAGCAACTACAGCGCCGAATATGGGCGGGTGGGCGGCGCGGTGGTGAACGCCGTCATGAAATCCGGAACCAACGACTTTCACGGCTCGGCCTACGAGTACCTGCGCAACACCGATCTGAACGCCACCGGCTTCCTGTTCAGTCCCGCCGTCTTCGTGAAGCCCACCTTGCAGCGCAACCAGTTCGGGGCCACCATCGGCGGACCGATCGTCAAGAACAAGCTGTTCTTCTTCGCGGATTATGAGGGCTACCGCCAGTTGCAGCGCTACCTCAATTTCGACTCCATCCCCAGCATGACGGATCGCCAGGGTATCCTACCCGTCTCGGTCGTCGACCCGCTGACCAATGTGGTCTATCCCGCCAACACGCTGATCCCCGTCGCGCAGTTGAATCCGTTCGCCGCCGCGGTCTTAGCCGGGTTGCCGCCGACCAATGGCCCCGGACGCTCCAACAATGACGAGGCGCTGCTGCTCATCCGCGACTACGGCGACAAATTCGACGCCAAACTCGACGGCCAGATCAACGACCGCATGACGGCGTTCCTGCGTTTCAGCCAGCGTAAGGACTTGCAGTATTACGCGCCCGACCTCACCGGGCCCTCCGGCGGGGACGGCAACGGCTACATTCACGTCATCGATCAGAACGCTTCCTTAGGCTACACCTGGACCGTCACGCCGACCTCCCTTTTCCAGGCCCGCTTGGGTTGGTCCCATATCGTTGCCGGCAAGGTGCCGCCGTATTTGGGCGGCCCCAGCATGTCCGCCATGTTCGGCGGCTTTCAAGGCCTGCCGACCACCCCCAGTCTCACCGGCGGAATTGACACGCAGACCATCAGTGGACTCACTGCCATGGGCCGCCAAACCAGCAATCCGCAATTTCAAAATCCTACTTCCTGGGATCCGGAACTGAATTATTCGAAGACCGTGGGCCGGCATTCGATCAAAGTGGGTTACCAATTCCTGCCGATCCGCACCGAGATTCTGGACACCAACCCGCTTTATGGTCAAGACACGTACAGCGGGGCGTTTAGCAAGCCCACCTGTGCGCAACTGGGCCAGCCTGCCGGCTGCACCATCACCAGCGACTCCACCAGCTACAGCCTCGCGGATTTCATGTTCGGCACTCCCAACCAAATCAACCTGGGGAGCTATTCGGTCATCAATCTGCGTCAATACGTGCACTCGCTGTACTTTCAGGACGACTTTCGGCTGAGCGCCAAACTTACTCTGAACGTCGGGCTGCGTTATGAGTTCGCGTCCCCGCTCTATGAGCGCGATAACAATTACTCGAATTTCGACCCCGCCACCAACTCCATGGACAAAGCCACCAGCGGAAGCCTGTTTAACCGCAGTCTGGTCCACCCCGACTACCACGACTTTGGGCCGCGGCTTGGCCTGGCATACAGCATCGATCCCAAGACGGTGGTCCGCGGCGGATATGGGATCAGCTACACGTTCTTCAACCGGCCCGGCAGCGCCCAGGAGGGGATCAATGCTCCTCAGGCCCTGTTCGGTGTCCTCAGCCAGACGATTCCCGCGGGCGGCCCGCTGCCGGCCACCTTTCTCACTACCATGAACAGCTTTAGCACCAACATCGCCAGCCCCTCGGCCTTCAATCCGGCCAATTCCAACGTGGTCTACACCCCGCCGGACAGCAAATGGCCGCGCATACAGAACTGGTTCTTCTCGGTGCAGCGGCAACTCCCCAAGAACACGGTATTCGAGCTGTCCTACAACGGAAATCACAGTACGCGGCTCCCCATCATTGCCGATTACAATCAGGCGGCTCCGAACCAGCCTGGCCAAAGCTTGGGAGTCGCGGCGCGCGTGCCGATACCGACTTTCGGGCCGATCACGTGGCTCGATCCGGCGGGTGACAACCACTACAATGGCCTCTCCGCCCGCGTGGAACACCATTTCTCGAGAGGCTTGTACGTCCTGAACTCGTTCACCTGGGGGAAAGGCATGGGCGATTCCGAGCAGGCGCTCGAGTATTTCGCGGGCTACTACCAGGCCAATCCCCAGAA
>Ga0181536_10002289_pt1 | contig 21810 bp, 23 predicted proteins | sample PEATcosm2014_Bin_41_FD_121105 | JGI IMG/M metagenome (GOLD analysis project Ga0181536, IMG submission 121105) | Peatland microbial communities from MTU Mesocosm Facility, Houghton, MI, USA - PEATcosm2014_Bin17_60_metaG | ecosystem: Environmental > Terrestrial > Soil > Wetlands > Peat | place...
AATCGTTCCGGCCTCAAGCCCGTTTTCTCGATGATTTCATCCAGAGTATGAGAGAGACTCACTGCTTCTGGAGGATCCTGGTTCCAGAGAACGCCCCTGTTAGGTCCGGATAAGGCCTCGTACAACTCAACCGGATTTCTAAAGAACAAAACGTCTGTATCCAGCGCAAGGTAAGGCCTTCCATAGGAAAAGTGGGCAAAGTCAAACAGCTTCAGGCCGAGCACCAAACTATCTCGCAGGGACTTACATGCCGGCGGAAGAACGTCTTTCATTTCCCAATCGGCCTCTTCTCGCCCTATGACCTTCGCGCAAGGGAAATGATAGTGCAGAAGTGCCACGTCTCTTCGAGACAGCGTGCCATCATCATGAAAGACTAACTTCCATCTTCTCATTCGGTCATCGGCCAATAGACTCTTCGCCGACCACACGGCTTCAAGCGCTTGATCGTGGCATACGAGATATCGGACGCTACCCTCTTCGGCAGTATTCGTGTAAACCGGCTGTGTTCCCAGTATTTTGTGTCTTTGCCGCACGCGCCCCCACTCGAAACTAATTGTATAGCGCGGCCCCGGAGAGACCACAAGATGCTGCAGAAACAGCAGAACTTTGCCTGGAGACATAACTCAGCCCTACTTAGGTCTACCGATCCCGGAAGAACCATAAACTCCGCGCTCTATCAGTTGGCGGTCACTCGGAAAATAGCAGAAAGTGTCGTTTTCGTAGTCTACAAGTCGATACTTCTTGCTTCGAAGGAACCGCTCGCATTTGGGCTTTTTGCCGAACATGACTTCCGACTCATAGTTGATAAACCGGATAGGCAGCGACTCGAAATCGATAGTCTTCAGAAGCTCGTACTCATATCCCTCTATGTCAATTTGCAACAGATCAATTGTCTTTAACGAATACCGCAATCCAACGCTGTGAAAGGCAAGCGGCTACTTTGTGACGTCCCGCGTTTGATCTAAAAAGTTGAGAGGTCCTCTCGCGGTATGGCGAGCAGGTCGGTTGTCGAAGGAACCTGGCGCCCTTTGATAGGGATAAGGGGCACGCCATGGCCAGGCAAACCGGCCTTGAGCGTAAAGGTTGAGGTTCCTTGAGCGGCGATATCGACGGAACGGCAGAAACAAACCTCATAAGATAAAGAATCCAAAAACTCTAGAAGTTCTTGAGGAGGATGGGCACGCGAAAGCCACTTCTCGCAATACTCAAAATATATAGATTTTATACACCGACACTTAAGGGCGTTCTCGGCGCCGCGAAGCGCCGTCAGCTCATAGCCTTCAATATCCATCTTCAGAAGATGCACGCGATCCAATTGCTGGTCCGTCAGATAGGTGTCCAGCTTAATAGACCGGACCGGAACGCCGTCATTTTCCACGACGTGCGACATTCCCAAGTGGCCGTCTTGGAAATGGATTTGGACCGTACCGTCCTCATCCGAAACAGCTTCGGAATTCAGCCTAACCTGCATGGACGGGTACAGCTTGAGGCTCATTTTAACAGACTCGATCAGCTTCGGATTCGGTTCAAACAGGTGGAACCGAACACGGTCGCCGAATTTGCGCGCCAAACCCAGACTTAAAAGACCATGGTTGGCCCCGATGTCGAAACATTCTCCACCCTCTTGCAGTAAAGCGTCGGCGATGCGGAAAAATTCTTTCTCGAAGTCTCCGTCGATTACAATTAGGCGAAGGAATCCATCAGTGAGATCGGCGTAGCCGAACGCATCATCCCGAATCCGCACCAATTGCAGGGGATCTTCCCCGGTAAGCCACATCCATCCCGTCATGAGCTTGTGCCGTCGACAGTATCTCGGCAAGCGCTCGAAGAGCTGTGCGGCTTTAGGTAACAGTTTCATACAAATTTGCAGGTAGTGCGAGAATTACGAACACTTGACTGCCATCATGTCTTCGTCTCCGGACGACGCGAAGCGATAGCCAAAGCCCGTCAACCGGTCGAGGCAGTCTTCACGCTGTTTCTTACTCAGGTGTTTTGTCTCCCAATGAATGATTGCGGGGCGTACGCGGGAAAAAGGGAAAAGGGAGAGGATATACGCGTCGGCACCTTCGGTGTCGATTTGTAAGAGATCAAGCTGTTCGCAAGGCAAGCGATCGAGCACTTCATCAAATGGAACACAATCCACAGTTTCTTCTCTTAGCATCGCCTCTAATCCATGGATGAGATCGGAATGTTTGACGATGGTCTCGCGCTTGAACGACGCCAGCCCGGCAGCCCAGGCGGGGGCGGTTTCGGACTCCACTGTAAAAAGGGTGCGGGCTCCGAATTCGCGGTCCAATGCGGCCTGCAGAATGACGACGCGATCGTTGCGACTATAGAGTTCGCGTAGCTGGTTAGCAGCTCGCGCCTGCGGCTCCACCAAAACACCCCTCCAGCCACATTTGTCGATGTATTTTCGCAGGGGATCTCGGGTAATCCCGTCGAACGCGCCAACCTGAATGAAGGTGAGTTCTGGTCCGTATTCGAACATGCGGCGGCAGACAAGGTCATCGAACTCAATGACGCGGAGGCAGCCCGGTTCGAGGAGTTGGCGCGGACAGTACCGCGTCCCTTGCACCCGATAGCCAAGCGCGGCCAAAGCGGTTTTGAGCAAATGTTTCATTTTCTCGGCTGGACTGCTTCACTATCCCGGGGCAGGTGCTCTCCGTACCGCAGCCAATTTGCGAGATGCCAGCTTCACCCTCACCTGAGCGCCAGCAGCCAGTGCGACAATGTATCTCGGTAGCCCGCAAAAAGCCTCCGTGCTTCTCCTGCCGGAAGCCGTTGGTAGTAAACCTCTTCGAAGTACGCGAGCAGGTCTGCGCCTATCATGTCCCGCTGGCGCGCTTTTTTGAAGCCCGCCCAATGGACGACACGAGGCGCCGCCGCGCGTTTCGAGACGGTTTCGGCATCCAGCCCGTCCATCGAATGACCGGGCCGGCGCATGATTTGTCGACGTTCGACGCGCAGGCCGTCAGTCGCCGCCTTCTGGTTGAGTACATAGTTCAGGATGCCTTGATACCAACAGCCGTAGATAAGGCACGATCACTTTCAGCCTCCGGGGCTCTTCCAAGGGCTCTTTCACTAAAGTAGGTCAATTTGTCCGGGATCGCGAGAAGCGGAAGGGGAAAGTAGCAAATCACACATAAGGGCGCAGATCGTAGTGCCGTTTTGGTTCGTCTGCTGCACGGGGAATGCAGACCCCTATATCGGCAAAATCGATCGTGGTGGAAAACTCCTGCGAGGTGATGGCTTCCCTCCAGAAGCGGGTCATGTCCTCCGACCAGTGGCAGTCATCGAAGATCATAATCCCTCTGGGATTTAGCAGCGGTATGCAACGGCGAGCATAGTGCCACGTGGCATTCCGCTCATGTTGGCCGTCAATGAATACGCAATCGAATTTATCGCCGGTTGCCGAGATATGATCGATGGCGTCATCGAATAGTGTGTTCATTATCGTGAACTTGCCGTGTGCGATAGACGACATGTTCCGCTCGGCGATCAAGCACATATCCTTCGATCCCTCGACGGTTACAAGCTTTGAGACGTTTGGGGCTGACAGGAAATAAGAACCAGACAGTCCAATGTTTGTACCAAGCTCCAGAATGCGCTTTGCGCCGATTCCAATCATGATCCTGCGCAAGAGCGTACCGCGGCCCATGCTCACGCCACTTTGGTCATTGTCCATGGAAGAACGATAAGGGCCTGGCGCGATGTGGCCGTCAGCGCGTTTCTCAAACGCTCCGGAGGCAGGCGAGTCGAAGCTGTAAAGTTTTGGTTTAACGGACCGTATTTCGTTGCGGAAGCCCTCGATTTTATTGCGAAATGCGCGCTCATCAAGGCTCAGGTCGGCCGCGAATACTACAAGGCGTGCCGCTTGGCGGTATGCCTCAGGCAGTTCGGTCGCAAACCGTTCAAAGGCATGTCGTTTCCAGGCCCGACGCCCCCGGGACTGCACCCGCGAGATCAACCCATAGAACAGCTTATTGCCATTCTTTAATCGTGCCATGTCCCTCGCCCTTCTGTTCGGTAAGCCACAGCTACGCGCTCGCCGCTTCCAAATCCTCCAGCTCCTTTCGGCAGTCCCAGTACTCGATCCGGCGATCGGCAAGCATGTCGAGGTGGACCCACCCATTTGTGGGCCGTCCTCCGCAGCCGACATTCACCCTTATCCCTTCCATTTCCCGATATTTTTTCGCAGTGGCGCGGCTCTTCGCGGTCGATTTCAACGACGCCCGCACCTCGAAAGCCATCTGGTCTAACAGGCGGTCGGGGAACGTGCGGCGCAAGCGCTGCTTCAAGAGGTCCTTCAACGGTGAAAGCATCAAGCCAACGCCTTGGTATTGAGTCTTGGACCCTTCTCCGCGCCGATCTCTTTGGCGACATCTGGGAAGAATAGAGCCAGAAACCGCTGAGCGGCGGCTTTCGGAGAATAGTGCGTCTCCGCCCACTGTCTACCGGCGCCGGCGACGCGCTCAAGCAGAGAGGGCTCTTCCCGCAGACGGTCTACGAAATCGTCCACCCGAGAAAAATCGACACCGAGATAATGAATGCCGTCCTCCGGCATGACCGGAAGCTGCACACCGTAATGGTTGAGATCAATATTTATGGTCGCGCATCCCGCCGCCAAAGCCTCCCAAAGCCGGAAGCTGTCGCAGCCGACGGCTCTGGGTGGACGCGGGTCGAACAAGCCCAGACTCTGAAAAAACAGACGGCGCAGTTTGGCGCGATTTCCCCCCTCCAAGTATCGCTCAGGGCGGAAAGGCATCGGCGGAATGATGTCCCCACAAAAACAGGCCACGGCCTGGGTGCGCTTGAGCCGCTCATAGTAACTGCGGCTGAACCGCCCCCCAGTCTGACGCCACATCAGCGATTCAAAGGGGTCGGAGGGTTCGACTGCCAGATCATCGGTGGTGCGATCGATGGGCAACAGTCGTCCGATCTTCGGTTCGAGCCGGCTGCGGGCCAGATCGCGAGCGCCGTACGCATACGGATGCGAGGCCCCGAAGTTGACTAGAAGGGTCCTACTACGAGATCTAAAAGGAGGCGCCTTCGCAGTGGCTTGAACAATCCGGTTGGTCAAGCCGTATGCCCACGGACGCATGTTTTCGGGGCACCAGGTTCTCTGGTTCAGTTTCGATCTCAGAATGAGATCGAAACGTCTGTACTCGGGCTCCCAAGAAATTGTGCGGTAGCCATCATTGTTGTCCATATAGACTGTTGCGTACTTTCTGCCTTTGCTGAAAAGGTCGATAGGCAACGGCTGCCGACGGACATCGAATGACCTCATCCTGACCCACTGAGGCCAGGTATAACTGACCACCACGATATCGCAGTCTTCATGCGTGACATTCGGATTATGCTTGAAGAGATAATCGCCGGGCTCCGAGGACTGAAGCCAATAGTCGCAGTTCGAATAATATGGGACGCCTAGTTCAACCAATCCCTCGGCGAGAGCAATCACATCTTCTTGCAGATTTCCGGTCTCATTACTGCAGTGGAAATAGATACGCGGCGCACTCATCCTTTGGGCCTCATCGCGAACACGACCTAAGGCCGTACCCTCGCTTCGAAGACGTCGACTAACGCAGGAATGATTGGCTCAACCCCGAGGGTCTTGGAGTGCGTCAAGGCTACGCCCTTCCATTCTCTGGACAACACATGATACGGGTTAAACGTTCGATGCGTTAGCTCGGACGGCCATCATATCCTCTCCTCGCCTCCGCATGCCGCAAATTGGTAGCCAAACCCTGACAGCCAGTGGAGACAGTCTTCCCGCTCCGCCATACTCAGGTGCTTAACTTCCCAATGAACAATCGGAGGCTGTATGCGATCGAACGGAAAGAGCGACAGGAGGAAGGCGTCCGCACCCTCGGTGTCGATCTGCAGAAGATCAATGTGGTCGGACGGCAAATGTCGGAGGACATCGTCGAAGGTGACGCAAGGAACAGTCGCCTTCCCTGATCATTCCGCCCAACCCCGGCACGAGATCCGAATGCTTCAGGATGGTGTTGCGTTCGAACGACGCCAAGCCAGCCACCCAAGCCGGGGCGTCTTCGGACTCCACGGTGAAGAGCTTGCGGCTGCCGGATTTCCGATCCAGGGCGGCCGGCACGATGACGATGCGGTCGTTGTCCCGGTAGAGTTCGCGCAAAGCACTTGCTGCGTGTGCCTGCGGTTCTACAAGAACTCCACGCCAGCCGCACCTGTCGATGTACTTCCGCAAGGGATCGGCGGTAATCCCCTCCAGTGCCCCGACCTGGATGAAGTGGAACTCCGGGCCAGACTCGAACATGCGGCGGCAGACAACATCGTCAAACTCGATGGTCCGTAGCAACCCCGATTGAAGAAGCTGCCGCGGAGTGTATCGCGTTCCTTGCACCCGATAGCCCAATCCGGCCAAAGCGCTCCTGAGCAATTCTTTCATTGCGGGTCAAACCCACGCTGGTCCGAAGCCGTCGCGGCCTTCATCGTAGACTGCATGATTGGGAAGGGTTCTAGGCTGTCGATTGCGTCGGCCAGATTCCAGTTCGGCTCGAACAGGTGGAATCGCAGCCCCCAGCGCCGGAGCCATGGTTCGCGTTACCTCTCTTTATTCACGCACACGGCGGGCTCCTTTGTAGTCGTACTCGGCAGCATTACGGATTGTGGAGTTGAGGCTTAACAGAATCCGGGCTACCTTCTTCATGTCCACGACGGTGTAGCGTTGGTCGGACGGTACTGTCAAGATACGCGAAGAGAGGTCGCGCGACTCAGGAAACTTGGTGTGTCCACATACCCAATGGATCGGACAGTAGACGTCATGAGATGACAACCTAGAACGATAGTGGTCGCGTTCCCCGGCGCTCCTGAACACCAACACCAAAGCAAGTGGGACCGATCCTTCGGGCCAGCTAGAAAACAGAGGGCCAGCCACAGGCCAATCCTTTAGCTCTCGAACAAGGTAGCGAACGTTATTGGCGCGCCGTATTCGCCATCGTTCAGGAACGCCGCGAGAAATGTACTTTCGAGTGAACGAAGATGTCCCAACCGGTCGACACGCATCCAGTTTGATTTCACTTCTGCGCAGCAGAGAGCGGTACCTTTGCTTCAGTTCGGGACCACCGGCGCCTTGAAGATACTCGGCTTTCCAGAGCATTGCCGAAAGCTTCTGCTTGGCGCCAGGAACTGCAGAAGACATGCGTGGGCTGGGCAAGCGATTTTTCTTTGGCGACCATAGTACAGCTCCGTCGGGAATCGGTAATGTCTTCCGTAGAGAGCTGAAGACATAGTCTGCCTGCGAGGTGAGCGCCCATTCCGACAGTGGATCGTGACTATGGTCTTCGACTAAAATGCAACTTTTGCGCCGATGCCAATCGTTCCATGGATCCGCCTCGCGGCTGGCAAAATAGTTGACTGCGATAACGATATCGCAAGGATCTGGCGACAGCGACCGCCAGTCAGGTTCTGGCCAGCGTGGATCATCGCGATAAAAGCTGACGTTGAACCATCGCGACCAGGATTTGGCGACATCAAAGCAGAAGAACGACGGGATCCAGAGCCGCCGCTTCGGTTTTGGTTCTAATACTTCCAACAAGGCGATCACGCAGTGGCGGCCCAACGCGAAGTAGACTGAACGAGAAGGAAACTGAATACAACGCGAGCCCGGCGGAGGCATCCAAGGGAAATCGCCGCCGACTTCCCAGCGGTCTACTTTTCCCGTCGGCGTTTCCGAGGCTGGTGTGTCAATCGATATCATGAAAGCGCTTCACAATAAGCTTGCGATCCAACGGAGTATCCCTAATTACTTTGACAATTCGTTCAGAAGCGTGCCCGTCACCGTAAAGATTCTGCATGCCCCGAATGCTGGCGCGGAACTCCGGTGCTGTAGCTTCCTGAATCGCCTTGTTGATCGCCATCCGTTCTGAATCGCAATTGATTACATTTCTACCAACCAGCCGTCCTTGTTGGCGGTGTCCGATATTGACCGCGGGCAGCTCGAAACTGGCCGCCTCTGCAATGCCACTTGAAGAGTTGCCAACCATCGCAGCGGCATATTTCATCAACGAGCAATAAGCGCGGCGACCCAGGTTGCGTACCACGCGAGCATTGGATTTCGAGGCAACGTAGCGTTCGATCGCGTCAATGATCAATGTGCCGCCCGGGTCAGCATTTGGATAAGTAAACACCGTCGGCTGGGAACTTTCATTCAACGCCTCCAGAAGCTCGTTGACGTAGCGGCTCGTTTGTCCGCCCTCAAGTGTAACCGGATGAAACGTGACTAGCAGGGGCTTGGGAAAGAGCGGTATCCCTATGCGATTCTCCACTTCATCCTTTGTCAAGAAATCCATTGTTGCAATGCTATCCAAACCAGGTTCGCCGGAAACGTGTACTCGCCACGGCTCCTCTCCCATCTGGATTACGCGGCGCGCATAGGGTTCAGCGGCGACAAAGTGCAGATGACTTAGCTTTGTGATCGCGTGACGGATTGATTCGTCAATGGCTCCTTCAGTAATTTCGCCTCCTGAAATGTGAGCCACCGGAATATTGAACGGTAGTGCAGCCTGTACGGCCGCGAAGAGTTCAAAGCGATCGCCGAGCCCAACCAGGATGTCGGGACGGTTTCGAGCGTAAGCTTGTGCAAAACCGCAAAGGCCAATTCCAATTGACTTCGACACTGCTTCAGGGGTATCGGACGCTAGCAACATATCTATTTTCTCAGCTATTCGGAATCCATCGTTAAGAATTTCGTCGATAGTGGAACCGAACTGGCGAGCAAAATGGGCACCGGTTGCCCACAGCTGCAGGTTGAGTGCGGGGTCCGCGTCGATCGCCCGCAGCAGAGGGACGAGGAGTCCGTAGTCAGATCGACTACCGGTAACTACCGCGACGGTCCTCAGGAAATCAGAGTTGCTCTTGTGGCTAGGCGCTACCAACTTGGAGTTTTCATGCAAAGTCTGAGTATGCTCTCAGCGGAGCAGTGGGTGATTAAGGTCAAGGCGCGAGTTAACAGCCGTAACCAGGAACAGGTCAGTCTTCACATCCCCATAGGCGACAAAGTGGCGATCAATCGTGATCTCGAAAAATTCGGAGTACAAGGAGCGAACCTCGGACTCCGTGACGAAATTGGAAAACGCCCGATTATTGAAGGGAGTGGTATTTGTACTGAAGCAGGCTGAGAACAACTTCCCCCCGAACTTGAGCACACGCTTTGTTTCTTTCAGCGCTCGTCTCCAGTCTTCATAAACATTGGCGTAAATGCTGGCATTGTCAATTGCGCCATCGAAACTGTTACCCGGCCATGGTAGAGTTTTCGTGAAGTCGCCGACTCGACATTCCGCCGATAGCCCCTCCGACTCCAATCGCTGCGCGAGACGTTTTATCGCAGTGGATGAACCGTCAATCGAGGAGACGCTGAAACCTTCACGGGCCATGTACCAGGTGCAGGCACCGGGGCCGCAGCCGAGATCGAGAAGATGCACGGCCTTCCTGTCGGGGACTCTGTACCAGTTGCGAGCAACGAAACGGATAACGTATTCGGGTGGATACTTGCCCCACTCGTTCTCCTGGAAGATTTCTTCCCAAGTCTCGTCCCATGCCATAGCAGCAGATTATATGTCGCAATAGTTTGCCGAATCGGCGAGGATTCTTTCGGTAGCCTTTCGGTCGAACATTTATTGGATCATCCGAGGGACAAGCCACGCCCGCGCAGTCTCAGGGACAAAGTACGATTGCATTTCCGAGTTCGCTCGCTGGATCGTGTATCGTTGGATCGGGTCGACGATGCGCTCCGCGGCATGACCTCGGTTCAGCTCTTTGCCAAGAATTCGCGTTGCTTACTCAGTCGCCGTGCCCAGAGGCCGCCACCCGAGACCAGCTGAGTCACCTGGAACTATGTCCTTCACCGAGCAGGAGCAGAAGCTGCTGTTCGACAATCGTTTCAGGCATTTGCAAGAATGCGGACGGCGTGTGACTCACAGCGAGCCGTGGGCACGGCGCAGATCTTCCGGCGTCCCGACGTCGAGCCAGGTGTTATTGAAATCGAACACACGCACCACTTTTTTCGCTCTTAACAATACATCGAACAACCTCGTAATCGGAAACTCCTGGTTTCTAGGTACATACTCGAGGGTAGACGGATCGAGCACATAGATTCCTTGACTGACGCGAAAACTCACCTTGGGCTTCTCTTCGAGGGCCACCAATCGTCCTGCCTTCTCGACGACGGTCCCAAAAGGAATCTGAACTTCGTAGAGGCCGATACCGATGGTAGCCGCAGCCTTGGTTTCCGCGTGGGCAGCAAGCAACCCGGTCACATTGAAATGCGAGATGAGGTCGCCATTGAGAACAAGGAGCGGATGCTCCGGCCGCACCGGCAATAGCGATAGCGCGCCCCCCGTGCCGAGCGCCATTGTTTCGCGCAAATAATCGATGTGGCACCCAAACGCAGCACCATCGCCAAAGTGGCGCTCGACAACTTCCGCCTTGTAATTGAGCGCAAGAAAAATTCTCTGCACACCGTGACCCACAAGGTGCAACACGATGCGTTCAAGCATAGGCCGCCCGGCAACTTCAACCATCGGTTTGGGAATTGTCTCGGTCATGGGCCAGAGCCTAGTACCCTTGCCGCCCGCCATCACCACCGCGATATTCTGCTTTGGAGTTGCACCAATGAGATCGTGAAGGAAGTGAATGGCTACGAGCCGCCGATCCTCGTCTAACACCGGCACATGCCGGAACATACGCGCCTTCATGAGATCCAGAACTGCGGCGCGATCGATGTTGGGCGACACGAAGTGGAAGTCGCGCACGAGCACACTAGTGACCCGTGATTCCAGCGTCAATCCGGCAAGGAGTCCGCGGCGAATATCGCCGTCGGTTACCAGTCCCACAATGCTTTCTGTCTCGTCTCGAACGAGGACGACTTCCCGTCCATTGCCATCGATCACCAGCATGGCGTCGCGGATCGTCCCGCTCTCTGGCATGAGAAATTCCCGCAGCGACTCAGGCGTTGTACTCATCGCCTACCACCTCTGATGGTGCACACAGCGTCACCGGATGCGATCCCACGTAATGGGCTCATCGTTCTCCTGATCTCGGTTGAGGTCGCGACAGATGATCCTGTCAAAGTCCACTGGCTCGATCCCGCATCGGATCTTTTAATTTCAATCGTTACGACCGTCACACGTTCGCTTTTGTGAAGGCCGACTGTCACCGCAGCATTTGACCAAGCGACGACGTGCCCCACGCCGTGGTTGAAGCCAGCCTTCCCAAACACTACAGGGCCAGACTCGGCGATGGCGTATCGGCGGGAAAGGAAGTCCATGGAGTTAATCAGCGACGATAGAGCGGAACGAAATCGGAGGTAGATTCTGCCCCGGTGGTGGCGCGCTCGTGCGAACGCTTGCGTTCGCACAGCACATCATAGACAGCGCGATCGTGCACGGTGAAGTAAGTATATAGTGGAGCGCGCTTTGCCGAAAAGCCCGCCTTGAAGCGGAGCAAGCCGTCATCGTGGTTGCTCGTTACACCGCCTCCGAGGTGGAGCACGGAATAGCCTGCGGCTTTTGCCCACATCGCGGCTTCCCACACAATGAGGTTGTTCACTCCAAGCTCAGGTCGTGTTGCCAGGGTTGCAGCAAAGTGATAATAGGCGGTGGCGAATTCATGTATCAACAGGCAAGCACTCTCGAGCTGCCCGTCTACCGTAGCGAAGAAGAGTGAGGAGCGCTGCGGGCCAAGATTGCGTATCGTCGCGGTGAAAAAATTCTCGGGAAAGAACCAGCGCTTCTCCGCGTGCCGACGCAGCATCGTCTCGTGATAAACAGCAGAGAACAATGCGATATTCGCGTCGCTCGGTTCGACCCTTTCGACACGCACGCCTGCGCGACGGGCGAGCAAGATGCTACTGCGATGGCCCTTCCGCAAGCCCTTTGCGATTCCAGCCTCACTCCCGACGAGCTCTATGGCTACGACATCCTTCTCGTGTCGGAGTGCGAGCGTGTCGCCTATGAGCATGCGCTGATGTTCGGCCATCAAGGGATGCAAGCTCGCGAACTCACTCGCGATACCTTGCTGTTCGCACCAAGTGGCGAAGCACACGGCGAACTGAGCGTACAGCTTCCTCGCCGTTATCGCGTCCGCGGCGTTCGAAAGCGGCCCGCCATAGCCGTAGGCATTGGCAATGTCGGAGAACGCTCCGGCGTCGGACGCGCTGGCCAGGAATGGGAGCGTGCGGAGCGGTCGCCGGACAACAGGCTGGACAACGCAGCCTTCGTTAGAGCTGTATAGTGCAAGCAGGGGTGTGAAGCCGTGAACATCCCGATAAATGCGCCCGTAGTCCGGTAGATAGTGTATGTCGCGGAGTGCGCGCGGCAGTGCCATGATCTCTTCCGCCCACCGTGCTGCCTCTCCCGGTTCGGAGAGAATCTCAAACGGCATCGCGCAACGACCGTGAGAAACGGCCCTCGCTATCCCCGGCATTTTGATGTGAGCTCTGATCCACGCGAACCCGCTTCAGAATGTCGACCGTCCGCTCTGCCAAATCGCTCATCACCGTAGATTGCGGGAGTCCGCAAACGTTTTTGCAGAGCTAACATCCCGCATAACGAAGCCGATGTTGATGATCGCCTGTTCTGCCCAAGACATCGACGATATTGGCAGCATATAGTCGCCCGGTTTGACGAGAACCGTTCTACGACGTCGGCGTCGTTGTTGTGAATATCGAGCCAACCGCGGCTGTTCCACCGTCGCAGCGTCTGCTCGGACTTGAGCAAGGCCCGACGCAAATTCCGGCAACACGTGCAGCTGGTAACGGTGAGGTGCAATTCGAATCATTTGCCGCGGTCCATCGGCACGTAATAACCCTGCGTTCGAGTGATTGACACGCTGCATCTCATCATTGTCACGCTCTCGGCTAGACTTGCTTAGCCCGGCGCCTTATCAAAAACTCGGCGTACTCGAAGTCATCAATGGTATCAATATCAACGGCGTCGACCGCGTCCATCATGTAGCCTGCGACCCGTTCTCCGTATAATGATCCGGTCGACAAAACACTACACCGAATTACATAGAGGGCGCCATTTTCGATCAATGCGGGTGGCAATTGCTGACGAGCCATGGCGACGTGTTCCGCGGAGAAGAATGGTCGAATTTCCACGCCATCTGGTTTCCAGCACCAATATGGGTGTGCCGTTGCAATTGAAACCGCAGTGACAGTGTCGACAACCATCGAGCGATAGAGTGCGACAGCCTCATCAATATGCCGGCTCTGCCGCAGCGGTGAAGTCGGCTGCAAGAGAACCACTGCATCGATAGGCGGGGCATTGGCTTGGAGCCAACTGACGGCGTGCGAAAGCGCGTCGATCGAAGGACTCGTATCCATGGAGAATTCCGCGGGACGCTCAAAGGGGACATCGGCACCGTACGCCGCTGCAATCCGGGCAACCTCGGGATCATTAGTCGACACAATCGTGCGCGAAAGGCTCTTTGCCCCCCGAGCAGCTTCAATCGTGTACGCAATTAGAGGCTTCCCGGCACATTCGCGGGTATTTTTTTGCGGTAGGCGTTTTGAACCTCCGCGGGCAAGAATGATACCCACCACACTCATGAAATCTAAATTTCGATGTGACCGATGTCAAACGAATATAGACGAACGGACAATCAGAGCATCAAGCAACATCGTTCATCCCGAGAATTGCGCTCGACGGCAAATTGACCAGCCGCCGCTCAATTGACTCGGAGACACTCAGATCACTCCGTGGATTGCCCTGAAACATAGCCAGGCGATGCATCAGGGTCCAGGTCGGTCGGGTCAGCAATCCAGCGTCGTGGGTGGCTTGTAAAACTGCGTCGCGTGCCTTCCCGCTTTCATCGTCAAGTAGGATGGCATTGAGCCAATAGTTGCTCGCAGTTCCCTTGGGTTCTTTGACAAAGGTTACGCCCCGCACGCCCGCGAATGCCTCGTCGTAACGGCGAGCCAGCGCCCTTTTTGCGGCAACGAAACCATCGAGTCCCTCGAGTTGCGCCACGCCGAGCGCTGCATTCAGGTTAGGCATGCGGTAGTTCCAGGCAATCTCATCGTGAACATAAGCCCATTTGTGCGGCAGCTTGGCTGTGGTCGTTATATGCTTGGCGCGCCGACCGAGTGCTACATCGTTGGTGAGAAGCGCGCCACCACCACCCGTGGTGACTATCTTATTGCCGTTGAAGCTGAGAACGCCGGCCGTGCCAAAGCCGCCGCACGGCTTGCCATGATAGGTGCTGCCCAACGATTCAGTGGCATCCTCGATGATCGGCAAACCGAATTCAAGGCAAACGGCCCTAATGACCTCCATATCGACCGGGTGACCAAAGATGTGGACCGGAATGACGGCGCGGATCGGACGGCCGGTCTCGCCGTTGACCAACGCTTCGCCCCGGCGCACCGCAATGCGCTGAAGGTGCCCTTTGAGCTTTTGCGGATCCATACCGAAGCCACTTTCGGTAGAATCGACGAAATGCGGAACCGCGCCGCAATGAGCCACCGCATTAGCCGTCGCCACGAAGGTCAGCGTCGGCAGAACGACTTCGTCGTCCGGCTCAACCCCCGCAAGCCGCAAAGCGATATGTAGCGCGGCGGTGCCGTTCACGATCGCGACGGCCGAACTGGTTCCGCACAATTCCGCGAGCTTCGCTTCGAACTCGTCGACAAAGCAGCCGACCGAAGAGACCCAGCCGCTGTCCACACATCGCTTGAGGTAGTCCCATTCACGTCCGGCGAACAGCGGTTCATGCAAGGCCACCGGCCGATTGGTAATGCGAATCGCGCGTTCAGTGGCTGCGACGATCGCCTCGACGTCGACAATCATCGGTCCCTCAAATGTTGTAGCATCCGGCCTTGTACCGGCTCAAATTAGCAGGATCGCGGAACCAATCGACCGTGCGCGCGAGCGCCCGAGCGAAACCTTCACGCCCGCCATATTCCGGCTTCCAGCCTAGCTTGCTCTCGGCTCTGGAGATATTGGCATATAGTCGCTCAACCTCGCTGGCCTCGGGCCGCACGCGCTCATCATCACGGATTACAGTGACGTCGGCTTTCATCACCTCGGCAATGAGGCGGGCGGTGTCGCCAATCGAAATCTCGAATCCCGATCCAGTGTTGATCACCTCCCCTATCGCGTCTTCAGCGATGGCCGCGTGCAAAAAGCCGCGTACTGTGTCGGTCACGAAGGAAAAGTCGCGCGTCGGGTGCAGCGACCCCAGCCGGATCTCGCGAACGCCATTTGCGATCTGAGTGATAATGGTTGGAATCACAGCACGTGCGGACTGGCGCGGTCCGAAAGTGTTGAACGGACGCAAGACCAGGACTGGCGTCCCGAACGTACGATGAAATGCAAACGCCATCTGATCGGCTGCGATCTTGGAGGCAGCATAAGGGGACTGCGCCTGTAGGGGATGATCTTCGTCGATCGGCACATATCGCGCCGTCCCATAGACTTCGCTGGTCGACGTGCAGACCACTCGTGCCACATCGCAATGCCTTGCTGCCTGAAGGACATTGAGTGTCCCCGTTATGTTCGTCTCGATGTAGGCTGTGGCGGACTCATAGGAAAATGGGATGGATATCAGTGCTGCGAGATGCAACACAATATCGCAGCCTTGAATCAGTTCACGTATGTGATGCGGATCGCGGATGTCTCCCACCACAACCTCGAACTTGCCGCGCACGTCCGCAGCCACGTCATCCAGCCATCCCCATGAGTTGAATGCGTTGTAGAAGACAAGAGCGCGGACCTCGCCGCCCTGGCGGACCAATGCCTCGACGAGGTGCGAACCGATGAATCCGTCAGCACCCGTGACCAATACTTTTTTGCCGAAGAGAGATGCCATCAGTGACACTTAATGTTTATTCGGTGAAAAAAGACCGACACTATAAGTCGAAAGCCCTCTCGGCGAGAATGGCCTCAATGTGATTCTCACCTGATGGAGCAATGTCTATTAGTGAGCTGGCGAGACACTTTGGCCAACGGTACGACTATAAATCTACGAGTTGAGAGCCGCATTCTGACTTCGAGGCCGTGCCGCCAATGAACTAGCGCGTTTTGCCATGCCGCCAACATTCTTCGCACTACTGCGCCAGGAAGCCGCTGGTAGTAGATCTGCTCGAAATAGGAGAGCAAGTCGGCTCCAACCATGTCCTGGTGGCGTATCTTTTTCATTCCCGCCCAGTGGACGATAAGGGGCATCGCCGCCCTGGCTGAGACTATCTTGGCATCTAGCCCCTCCAACCCGTGGCCGGGCCAGCGCATGATCTTTCGACATTCAATGCGTAATCCGTCGAGCATCGCCTTCTGGTTAAGGACATAGTTCAGAATACCTTGATCACCAGGAAAGAAGTACTCAGGATGGCGGAGCCTGCGTGGAAATGTCCATTCAAGCCAAGGTCCGAAATCCTCGCGAGTTAACATACCAGCAGTTCCCAACCACTGGCCTGAGTTGAAGACAAACAAAGGAGGTCGGGCTTCCGGATCGATCTCGACAACTTTACGCCAATCGTAGTAGCGCGCTCTGATATTGGACTCGGAATACTGCTCATTGTCCACTAAGAATGGGGCGTCGCAATCCTTCCATTCATCCAAAATCGAGCCCGTAAGCGCCGTGTCCGAATCTAGAATGAGAAACCTCTCGCCGGGCGGGCCAAATAGCGGTTCCAGTTTGACGTAACCCCAACCGTAGTCGCCTGCGGGAACATCAGCAATGCGAACGCCCCAGTACTGCCGCAACTCTGCTGCTAGTCCACGTTGCAGGCGCCCTCCCGAAAGCAGGCGTATCGGAACCTCTGGGTAAAAGTATCGGACGCTGGCTATGCAGATTCGAGTGAAGCGGGCATCAAGCTCGGAAGCCGCAATGTAAATGCAGTCAACGATTGGTTGCCGTTTCTCGGGGTTGTTCAAGGCCGTCAGCGGGTTCCGATGAAACGTCCGGTTATGCGGTTGAGCTCTTCCTGCTAATCGAGCCGTGGGCTTCCTTTTGCCTTTGTGACTCGACCACCTCAACGACCCGGCTGACGGCGCAGCTCGTGTCCTTTTCGTCCACAACAAACAAGGATTGCCCAGCACATTTCAGCTGAACCGGATCAACAGTAAAAGCGCGTTCGGCGACTCCGTAGAAATCGCCCGGCCGTTGAGCATAATACATAATCCCCTTCTCGACGAACTCTCGAAACATGGCGAGCCCTTGTTCACTGAGCAGGATGGTGGACTTGCCGAAAGCCAAGGCTTCATTCGAGCATGTGGAGTAACTGCTGACATGCAAGTCCACGACTCTTAGCAATGCATAAAGCGGCAACTCGTCCGGCTCGTGCAACCGAACTACCGCTCGGCCGGAACCACGTAACTCCTGCTCGAATCGCAGCCGATCCAGTTTCCATGCTGGATGTGTTCGGATCAGCCATATCCAATTCGACGGAGATGTGCTGATAATGTCCTTTAGGTACCCGAGGTCTAGGCTTCCAGGATTTTGAAGTGTCACGAGGATTGATCGCGAATAACCGTCAACGAGGTTACTAACTTCTTTGCAGGCCGTCTCTACCTCTGGATCCGTCTTGAGAAGCCAACGGCGTATCCAGGGATTCCCCCCCCGAATGACCTCCTGCCGAGTTCGATTCGTCTCATAATACAGGTTTTCCGCGCGCTGACCCCAGACCCAAAAAAAATCCGGCCGAGCCGGCCAGCCTCCTGCAGGCTCCTTGCGCCACCAGTGATAAGCGACGTGCGAATGCTCCTGGATGCCGTGCTGCAATTCCATGACAGGGATACTTAAACGATGCGCCGCTAGCGCCGCCGCAATCAAAGGCCAATTGCTCCAGCAGTCCAGAACAACAAGGCCCGGTCTTGCGCCTCGAAGCCATCGCTCCAAAACCTTGCTGGCCTGGGCGATGGCAAGAAGCTCCCCCTTAAGCGTCTCCCAACTCAGAGGCCAAGCAAGCTGTTCGCGGTAGAAAGACTCAATCTCCAGGTGCCACCTGGGAATTGGTGAAGAAGAGCGAAAATGCCCCAGTGCACCCGCCAGCCTCTGCCACCCCCTTAGCGCGGGTACCACATTCGCAGACGCCCTCGCGAAGGGAGTCGGCTGTTCTTCCCATTGCCAGGTGTGACACTTCAACCCTGCACCCTCCAGTAGGTCCGCAAAGGGACCGGTGGCGTAATGCACCCATTTGCCACCCAGAAATTGATAGCGTCCCCCACTTCCGAAGATGAGCACGTCACATGACCGCGAAGGAGCGAGGGCCGCACCCATCTTAACGTCCCATACCCAGCGAAGGTAATCTTGAAGCGGTTGGCAGTAAAATTCAAGTCGACGGGTCAAGCGCCCATTTCTTACCTTTTTGCCGTTCGGGAGGCCTTGATCGGTACACCAGTCGTGAATCTGTGTTGCCGTCCAAATATCGTTGGCAAGTATGTTTCTTACAACCGGCCACACTTGCCATCCGAACGCCCAGTAGTCCTCGACCGCGTGAGTTTCCTCATATTCTGCCACCAGCTGGCAAAGCGTACCGGGGATGATAGGGCCGCGATTCGCGGATGACATAATGACGTTTCTCGTCAAATCGGCGAGCTTTGGTGCAAAGCTAGTTTCTGATTCGTTTGGAGGAGAGGCGATCGACTGCTCACAATGGCATAAGGCTAGGCCTCGTGAAGGTGTCTAAACCCGTGGGAGCGGACCCCTGAGTGATGGAAGAGAGCGCCGTTGCGCGAGCTCGACACAGGTGCTCTGTTAGCAACTGTGCGTGGCTTCCGCTGACTGCTCATCCGACACAATGGACCACTTCATCTGCGTTGAAAAATATCCGGCCCGGCCATTTCCTCTCCGCGTCGTGTAATCATCAAGACGAAAGCGCGCCACTATTCCAGGAGAGTCGACGTTGAAGCCGACCTTGCTGCGGTGACTCGTGAAATTCAGTAGTATGAGATATTCGCCGGGTGCGAGCGTTCGCGCAGGAATGCTGATGCGGAACCTCCCGCTACCCGGTTCGAGGTATTCTAAGGGGTTTTGCTGAGCGTCGAAGCTGTCCGACACCAAAACCTCTACCCCGTCAGATCGCATGATCGACATATAACCATAAAGCCCGGGCACCGTTTCCCGCACAAAATAGTTGCAATTGAGTAGAACCGGGTCATCGCAGCTAAACGCCGCACGTGTTGCCCCGCTTTGATCCACTGTTTGTGCTAACGTCAATTGAAAAGGCTTCGCAGGGTTGTCACTAAATCGAACAATCCCGTTCTTAACTTCCCCAGGCCCTGTGCTCATATACCCACCAATAACCTTCGATGCCGCGCCGACCTCGCGAATTTTTCCGTGATCAACCCAGATGACACGCGGACATAGACTTCCGACGATTCCCATGTTGTGGCTCACAAACAAAATCGTCCGCCCGCCTTTGGCCACGTCGTTCATCTTTCCTAGGCACTTTTTCTGGAACTCCGCATCACCGACTGCGAGCACCTCATCTATGATCAGAATCTCTGGCTCTAAGTGCGCAGCAACGGCAAAGCCCAGGCGTACCAGCATTCCCGATGAGTAGCGCTTTGTAGGGGTGTCGAGGAATTGTTCCATCCCTGAAAAATCGACGATTTCGTCGAACCTCCGTTTGATCTCCTCTCGACACATGCCGAGGATGGCGCCGTTGAGAAAGATGTTTTCCCGACCTGTGAGCTCGAGATGGAAGCCGGTGCCGACTTCAAGAAGGCTCGCAAAGCGTCCCTTGATCTCAACTCGGCCTTTGCTCGGCTCGGTGATACGGGAAAGGATTTTCAAGAGCGTCGACTTGCCAGCTCCGTTATGGCCGATGACGCCGACTACCTCACCGCGCTTGATTTCAAAGGTGATGTCCTTAAGTGCCCAAAATTCCTCGATCTCGTCGCCTGCGACCATCGCCCGTCCGCGGGCGAGATCGGCGGCGGAGCGGGCTAGGCGCTTCATGTTGCGCGCGATCACATCGCGCAGTGCTGTGTAGCGCTCGCGCTCAGCCTCGTGGCCGATGACATATTTCTTACCGAGGCCCTCGGCGCGGATGACGACATCGTTTGCCATGTCAGATGAGATCAGCGAAGATGCGCTCGGTCTTGCGGAAATAGGACACGCCCAACCAAAGGAAGGCGGCGATCACGACGAGGTTCAAATACAACCCCGGCATGTAAAGCTCGCTTTGGCCTCTAAGCAGGCACCAGCGGAAGCCGTCGATTACGCCCACCGCTGGGTTCAGGCGGTAGAGAAGCCGCCACTTCTCCGGAATCACCGCGCTCGAAAAGCCAACGGGAGATACGTACATCCCGAATTGCACGATGAACGGAATGATGAAGCGGAAATCCCGGTATTTCACATTAAGCGCTGTTATGTAAAGTGCGGGCCCAAGACTCGCTAAGACAGCAAGCGCGATGAACAGCGGGAGAAAGACGACTCGAAAATCAGGCAGAAAACCGAACCAAAGCATCATCAACACAAGCAGGATGAAGGTAATGACAAACTCGACAAGTGCGACGACGCCGGCAGCGCAGGGCACGATCAAGCGCGGGAAATACACTTTGCCGATCAAGTTTGCATTGCTTACCAGGCTGTTCGACGCCGCACTCAAGCTGGTTGAGATCAGCATCCATGGCAGCATTCCGGCGAACACCATGACGGGATAGGGAACGGCCCCGTCGCTGGGCAAGTGGGCGAGGCGACCAAAGATGAAGGTGAAGATAAGCATAGTGAGAAGCGGCCGCACCACCGCCCACGCAATTCCGATCACCGTTTGCTTGTACTGGATGGCGATATCGCGCCAAGCGAGGATGGCGAATAGCTCGCGATATGACCAAAGATCGCGCCAGTAATGGCGCTCCGCGCGGCCAGCCTCTAGTACGAGGACACGCTCGGGCTTTCCGTTAGCCTGATCTTTCGGCATCATCGCGATTGTTACGCCAGCCATACCCTCGTTCTCTGGAGACTTCCGGACGGCACTTCGCGGGACAACTGGCCCGCATTGACATGTCCTCCGCATGACCGTTGGCTTCAGGCGCAGTCCATCAGCCGATCTAACGCGGCATGAACGCTGGCCGCAAACCTCTCACGACCGAATCGGGCGCGTGCCGCGGCAGCCAGTGCGTGCGGATCGGGCTTCGGCGCAGCGAGGAGACGGGCGACGGCGTCTGGGAGATCGTCCTCTGCTACGAGCGTCCCAAGCTGGCCGTCGGCCAGAACGTCTTTGGCGCCTGCAGCGTCGAGGCCAAGCGCAGACGTGCCACTCGCCATCGCCTCCAGGAATGCAACGCCGAAGCCTTCGCCGGTTGACGGCATGACGAACAGGTCGGCGATGCGGTAGATCTCGACAAGGGTTTGCAGCCCAACCCGGCCGAGGAAACGCACACGCTCGCTCACCCCAGCATCACGCGCAAGCGCCTCGAGGCGGATTCGATCGGCACCCTCCCCGACGACTAAATAACAGATGTCATGGCCCTTCGCGACAAGATTAGAGATTGCGAGGATCACGCGGTTGTGGCCCTTGTAGCGCTCGCGCGGGTCCATCCGACCGACAGTCAGGAGAACACGCTTCCCCTCGAGCGCTAACGCAGTGCGCTGTGTCGAGCCGTCTCCGGGCGTGAACGCTTCCCTCACGGTGTCTGGCACTACGAGGACCCGCTCGGGCGCGATCGCGGCCCATGAGATCACGGCCGAGCGCGTATGGCGCGAGACACATAACACGAGATCAGCCGCTTCCAGAGCCGCGCGCTGGGACCGTGATGGCCGCCGGCAAACCTCGATCCCATGGGTTTGCACGATGAGCTTTGCTCCCTTGAGGCGCGTGATCAGCGC
>Ga0181536_10002292_pt1 | contig 21797 bp, 22 predicted proteins | sample PEATcosm2014_Bin_41_FD_121105 | JGI IMG/M metagenome (GOLD analysis project Ga0181536, IMG submission 121105) | Peatland microbial communities from MTU Mesocosm Facility, Houghton, MI, USA - PEATcosm2014_Bin17_60_metaG | ecosystem: Environmental > Terrestrial > Soil > Wetlands > Peat | place...
ACGAGTGCCCCGCCTGCGAGGCCCGCTACCTCGGCGAGCAGTACTGCAGCGACTGCCGAAGCTTTTGCCGTCGCATCGGGCCAGGCGGAACCTGTCCCCACTGCGACGAGCCTGTCGCCATCAGCGACCTCATCGTTGCTACAGCGTGACCGTATGATCCATCAGGAGGCCGTCACGAAGTTCCACGACCAGCGGGTCAACCTCAGGGGTTGTCCGGGAGCCTCGTAAACGTTGCAGAGTAGCCCGGTGCCCAGGAGGCCTTGACTTGCGGAGTGACAAATGGCGGCTCGACACCGCCGGCTCCGAGCCGGGTGTGCCAGAGCTCGGTGAGCTGGTTGTGGGTGACCGGGCTCGCCCAGTGCTGCCAGGTACCGTCTTCGAACGGCGTCAGCCAGAGCTGCCAGGGGATCTCGAGCGCGGTGTGGAGCGAGTCGGGCGCAGCTGGCGCTCCGGAACGTGAGGTCGCAACTGGCACGAGCTCGGGCCTCGCCTTGGACCAGTCGAGTAGTCCTGCCATCGTGAAGGGAACCGTCGCCGTCCCGGCGAGCTCGAAGGCGAGCCAGCTGAAGCCGGCGAGTGCGCCGTTCACCGGCGGCGTCGGCCAGCTCGTCATGCTCGTGGAATACGCCACGCACTGCTCGCCGAGGTGTTGGGGTGGGAAGACGACAACCATGTACATCGGCAGCTTCGTGTTCTCGGCGACGATCTCGGTCTGACCGGCCCTGACGACAGCCTTGGCGTTGTAGAACTCGAAGCCCAGGTACACCATGTCCGTTGTCCGGATGGCCTGGAGTGCGAGACTCGGCGTAGACGAACCGGTGAGCGTAGTGCGCAACTAGGAATCGCCCGACGGCCGATGGAGGGAACGGTCGATCTCAGATGGGCTGACGGCAGGCGCCGACGCAAATACGTCAGTACGTCCACTCAGGCCCAGGTTCTCGAGAAGCTCCGCCAGGCGCAGCGGGCCACTGAAGCGGGAGTCGTCTCAGATGACAGGATCACCGTCGCGCAGTTCCTCGGCCGCTGGTTGCGCGTCAAGCTCCCAGGCGGTGTCGCCGAGAACACGAAGGACGACTACGCGGACACCGTTCGGCTCCCCTCGAGCCGGCGCTCGGGCGCAGGAAACTCTCCCAGATGACGGTGGCCGAAGTCGACGCCGTCTGGGCGGCCAAGCGCAATGCCGGTTACAAACCCAACCTGCCATTGGTCGCGGGAGAGAGCTGGTCCGACTAATTGTGAAGATGCCATACGCGAACGCGCCTCCTCCCGGCTTCATGAGAGCATGATCACAGTGAGGTTGCGCGCCTTGGTGTCGGTGGTTCTAGCCCTTGCCGTCGCGGCAGTCCTGGTGGCGGGAGCGGCTAGCTTGGAACTGGTCACGTTCGGCACACCCACGCAGATGCCGCGTCTTGCGGTTGACCTCTCGGCCACGCCCGCCGGGTGGGTGCCAGTTGCTTATGGCGACGCGCAGGTGTCTGTTCCAGCGAGCTTCTCTGTGTTCTACCCCGACCAGTACCCATGCAACCCCTTCTCGCGCGTTGGCAGCATCTTCCTTGGACCGCTTGGTGCGCCGGATGCCTGCCTCGCTTCGGCTAGCTCCAATTCTCCCGAAACGGTGGTCTACCTCCGTTCGGAGCACTTTCCTTCCGAGTGGCTGACAGGGATGCAGCCGATTACCAGAAATGGCTTGAGGCTCTATCACGCTTCGCTGTACGGAGTACCTGGCTACTACGCGCCGTCCTTAGGCGCCCTGGTCGCCGCATCTGGTCCGCTCGCGCAACAGGTTCTACGCACTCTCAGTGTCTCCCCGCGGGTTCTAGCGCTTGCGTCCGGACCTGCGCCGAAAGCCCCAGCATCATGGCACTCGGTGACATTCGCGGGTCTGCGTTTCCTGGCACCAGCACCTTGGCGCGTGGAAAGGACTCGAACGACGCCTGGTCTTGGCTACATCTGTGGGACACCAGGCGTTGCGTTTTGGGAGACGGCTGTAGTGCTGAGCACGGACGCGCGTCGCATGATTGTCCCCATGTGTCCTTTAGAACGGTCGTTCCCACAACCACCGCTCAACAGCGTCCAGGTAGATTCGGGACTCAGGTCACCACCGATATTCGGTGCGTCCTTCTCGACCCACTGCCTCAGCCTTCACGGCCTGACGGCTTGTCCGGCCGTCTTGCCCGCCTACTCGATCCTAGTCCTTCGGGTAAAGGTGCCTGGGCGCACCAGGCCGGCCTTTGTCTCCATCGGGTTGGCCGGGAACGGCCTAGTCGCCAGGACGATCCTGTACTCGTTGCGGGCCGCCTGAAGCGGAGGGTCGCCCACCCCATCGCCGTGTTCGTCATGGCCGTCCTGGTCGTGATCGGCGTCGGCGTCGGAGTGCTCGCAGCCACGATCCACGAGACGGCCGACGGGCTGTTGGGGAAGGTTCACGGCGGCCTTCTCGGGGCACGTCTATGTGACGACTCGGGTGGGGCCGGTGACAAGTGCCTCCAACGGTGACCCGCTGAGGTACATGACCACTCATCAAGTTGTTCGATATCCAAAATCGAGCCCCATTCACCCCCGAGAAGCCTCAATCCTGCTCTGCTCACCTGCCCGACCCGCCACATCCGCCCCACACCGTTTACAACAGGCCGCGCAAGCGCACCGGAGCACCCTCACTTCAGCGCCGTCCTAGCAGGCGAGGGCACCCGCCCACCTGCGGCGCCTGGGCCACGTGCCGGGTTACTCCCCCGACGTCTCCGGCGCGCCGTCAGCCCAGGCTGCGAGCCCGGCCCGGCGCGCTCCGAGCCCGGCAGTCGCCCTGATGAGGCACAGCAAGGCGAGCGGCAACCCGATCAGCGCGAGCGGCGGGTCGAGCAGGAGCAGCAACGCCGTCGCCGCGAACTCGGCGACGAACAACGGGCCTGTCGTCAGCAGGTTCCTCACTGCCAGGCAGACCGACAGGTTCCAGGTGTCGCTCGGTGCCATGAGAGGCTGGCGCGCGCCGAGCAAGAGCACGTAGCCGATGCTCACCAGCGCGACGAGCAAGGCGGCGACGCCGAATCCGAGGCTCACCCAGTTGCCCGGCGAGCCGCCGCGGCTGAAAAAGTGCACCTCCTCGGCAGCGATCACGGCAACGGCGAGCGGCGTGCCCACCGTCACGGTCGTTCGCAACGGGGGCCGGGACCTGAGCGCGGCGAGGAACTCCCGCACCACACGGTCCTCGCCCGACACCCGCCACCGCTCGAGGGCGACCGTCGCCGCCTGAAAGGCGACGGGCACTGTCACGACCGGGAGGCAGGTGACCAGCAGCACGAGGTTGAGGGCGAGGAAGTTGAAGCAGGCGCTCAGCGCACCAACGGCCCTGTCCTTGAGGGAAACGAGGACGAGGTTCTCCGCACCGGTAGCCGCCGTCCCCGCACCCGCGCGGGCCGCGCCGGGGACCGAGCCAGGCCTCATCCCTTGACCCCGGTGCCCTGAATGGCGATGCCCTTGATGAACGTGCGCTGCGTGAGGAAGAACAGGATGATGATCGGTGCCGTGGCTGCCGTCGCGGCCGCCATCACCCAGGGCCAGTCGGTCGTGTACGTGCCGAGAATCAAGTTCAAGCCGAGCGACAGGGGGTCCCACACCGGGTTGTTGATGTAGATGAGCGGCCCGAGGAAGTCGTTCCAGCAGTAGATGAACTGGAAGAGGATAACCGTCGCCAGGGCGGGTTTCGCCATCGGCAGGATGATCCGGCTGTAGATCATGAACTCGTTCGCCCCGTCCACCCGCGCGGCGTCGGAGAGCGACTCGGGGATGGTCATGAAGAACTGGCGGAGCAGGAAGGTACTGAAGACCGAGCTGCCGAGGAACGTCGGGATCATCAACGGCAGGTACCAGCCCACCATGTGGAAATGCTTGTACATGGTGAAAAGCGGGATCAGCGTGGCGAAGAACGGGATCAAGAGAGTGCCGACCATCACCTGGAACACGACGTCTCTGCCTCTCCAGCGGATGCGGGAGAAGCCGTAGGCCACGATGCTGCTCGAGATGCACACCCCGACGATCGTGACGCCGGCGTACATGAGCGTGTTGAGCACGAACCGCCAGAAGGGGACGGCCGAGAGCATGTCCGGGTAGTTGCTCCACACGAAGGGGTGCGGCCACCAGAGCGGCGGGATGGCAAGCGACTGCGGATCGGTCTTCAGCGAGGTGAGGACCATCCAGAGCAACGGGAAACCGAGCAGCACGCTCACGACGATCAGCGTCGCATGCTTGGCCAGGCTGCCCCCGGCCCTGCGGACCGACCTACTGCTGCTCGCTGGCATAGTAGACCCATCGCGAGGACGATCGGAACAGTAACACCATGATCACGGCGCTCATCACGAACAGGAAGAAGGCCATCGCCGAGGAGTATCCGAGCTTGAGGAACAGGAAGGCCTGCTCGTACAGGTACTGCACGTAGAACATCGTCGAGGTGCCCGGGCCGCCGATGTCGGCGCTCTCGATCACCTGCGCCGGGGTGAAGTACGCGATGCAGAGCACCAGCTGCAGGATGGCGTTGAAGAAGATGACCGGGCTGATCATCGGGAGCGTGATGTAGCGCAGCCGCTGCCAGGGGCCCGCTCCGTCGAGGGCGGCCACTTCGTACATGTCCCTGGGCACCGCTTGCAGGCCCGCCAGGTAGATCACCATCGGCTGGCCGAGACCCCACAGCCCGAGCAAGATGAACGACGGCTTCGACCAGGCGACCGAGAAGAACCAGTCCGGGGACGGCATGTGCGCGTCGATGAGGAGGTCGTTGACGATCCCCGCTGCCGGGTTGAACAGCCAGACGAAGATCATGCACGAGGCGACGATCGGCACGATCGAAGGGATGTAGAAGATCGTCCGGTAGACGGCCCGGCCCCTCGCGTTCATGTTGAGCAGCAGCGCCAGGCCGAGCGCGGCGACCGTGGACAAGGGCAGCTCGATCGCTGTGTAGTAAAAGGTGTTGAAGATCGACGTCTTGAACAACGGGTCGCGGAACAGGTTCACGTAGTTGGCGAACCCGATCCAGTGCGCCGCGCCGACGCCGTTGAAGTCCGTGAAGCTGTAGTAGATGGTGGCGAAGAAAGGGTAGGTGAAGAAAAGGAGGAAGCCGGCGATCCACGGGCTGACGAAGAGCAGCCCGAGCCGGAGGGCCCGCCGGCGCGAGGAGCGAAGGGAGTTCTTGCGCGGAGCGCTCGCGACCGTCATCGGCGCGACCGGCGACTCATTCGCCTGCACGTCGACCTGCATGTCATCAGTGAGCTCCTCCAACTGCCCGTTCGCACACGATAGGGGACAACCAGGACTCGGCCCGGCTGTCCCCTACGTGTGTGACGAACTGCTAGCTCTAGCCGTTCGCCTGTTGGTCGATGTACTTGAGCGCCTGCGCAGGAGTCATGATCTTCTGCAGGACGTCGGCTGTCGCCGTGTTCTCAGCGGTGAACAGCTGCGCCTGCGTCGGAGTCAGAAGCGGAGCCTGGGTGTAGGGGCTGGTCATCTGGGGCAGGAAGCCCTTTAGCCACGAGTTCTGCTTCAGCCACGTCTGGTACGCCGGGGCCTTGGTCACCGAGGGGCCGGCGGGTACCCAGCCGCCCGCCGGGTCGATGGATCCGACGAAGCTCTCGTTGTGGTAGCCGGCGAGCCAGGAGATGAACTCGAAGGCCTGAGCCACGTGCTTGGAGCCCTTGGGGATGATGTTGAAGTTGCCCTGCCCGAGCGTGCTCGGCTTGGGCTCGATCCCTGGGAAGGCCTCCACGCCGAAGTGGCCTTCGAGGTCCGGGTTGGATACGGGGATGTTCTCCGCTCCCACCCACGGGCCAGACAGCTCGAAGCCGGACTTACCGTTCGTAAAGATGTCGGTCTGGCCGCCGGCCACAAACCCTAGGTCCGTCTGCAACGCCATCACCTGGGCGTAGGAGTACTTGTCGAAGCTGGCGATCCACTTCATCTCCGCCTGGGCACCCGGGCAGCTCGCGAAGTCGTACTTACCGGCCTTGTTGAAGCAGTTGGTCGCGCCAAAGAAGCTCGTGTAGAACTGGAAGCCGTTCCCGTCCGTGTCCGGGTAGAAGCCCATGGTCACGATCCTGCCACTGCTGAAGGTCCACATCTTGGCCTGGTCGGCGTCGAACTGGGCCAGGGTCTTGGGCAGCGATTTGATGCCGAACTCGGCGAGCAGGGGAGTGTTGTAGTACAGCGCCCATGAGTTCAGTGACATCGGGACGGCGTACAGGCCACCTTTGTAGGTGGCCGCCTGGACGGCGACGGGGTACTCCCACTTCTTGAAGCCGGCGTACGGGCCGGTGAGGAACTTGTTCATGTTCACGATGTCGCCATCGGCGGCGAAGGAGCCGATCTCCGGCCACCACTCCGTGAAGATGTCGGGCGGGTCCCCCGCCGCGATCGTCGAGAGCAGCTTGGCGGTGCTCGTCGTTGCGACGCTGGGGATGTTGGTCTCGGTGACGTGGATGCCGGGATGGGTCTTGTTGAACTGAGTCACCATCTTGTTCAGCAGCGTGAGCGTCGCCCCCGACCACATCGTCATCCACGTCAGGTTGATCACCGGCGTTCTCGCCGTCGAGCTCACCGCTCCAGCGGTGCCCCCGCCCGCGGTGCCGAGCCCGACGGTGCCTACGACGGTCACCGCGGCGAGCGCCACCGCGATCCTCGAGGTGAAATGCCCATTCCAGCCCAGGCGGGGCGAGCGTCTGCGGCTCGTGCGACCCGGTGCGTAGCTTTCGTGTCCTTCCTGGTCTTTCATTCGTCTTGCTCCTTACTGTGTCCGGGGCAACCTGCCCCCTTATCGGTCATTCGCCTGCAGATGCGTGCTGGCCGGGAGCGTTCTCCCGCTTGCCGTACGACCCCGGCGTGACGAGCGTCCTGCGGACACGCTGAGCACGTCGATGCTCCACTCGCTCGACACGGCGGACTGCCGACCCGTACGACCAGCTCGCCGACGCAGCCACCTCTCCGGGCGGTCCTCGAGTCCTGGCGGACCCGGGACGTCCTGCCGGATCGAGCTGGTCAGGTTCGTCGCATGTTTATCGTGATACTCCTTTCGCCGTCTTCCTTGTTTGCTCTGGCCCGACTCCGGAGGTTGCGGCCGGCGCCGGGGCGGGTGATCGAGTGCCAGGCGCTCGCCGCGGGCGGCCACCCTTACGGCCGTCGGCCCCGGTCGCAGCGCGCAGCGAGCCGCTCTGCGTACTCGCTCGCCGCGGCGGCAAAGGCGGTGGTCCGGCGCTCTCCCGAATCACGAGCTCGGTCCGCGGCACGGCGAACTCCTCGGGTTCGAGGCTGCGCCCGAGCGCGGCCCGCAGCTTGGCAAAGCTGACCCTCCCGAGGGCCCGGAAGTCTTGGCGAACGGTCGTGAGCGCCGGGTAGTAGAAGGGTGCGAGCGGCGTGTCGTCGAAGCCGACGATACTGACGCTCTCGGGAACGCCGCGGCCCGCCTCGTGCAGCGCTCGGATGACGCCGAGGGCGAGGTCGTCGTTGCCGCACAACACCGCAGTGACCTTCGGGTCGCGCGCTAACCGCAGCCCGGCCTCATAGCCTGATCGCGACTCCCATCCACCCGGTATCGGCTGGGGCGCGGACACGCCGGCATCCTTGAGCGCGCTGCGCCAACCCAGCATCCGTTGGCTCGTCTTGGCCGAGTGAGGAATGGATACGTAGTGCACCGTCCGGTGCCCGAGGCCGAGCAGGTAGCTCGTCGCCTCCCTCGCTGCCTGCCAGTCGTCTATCCAGACCCAGCAGCTGTCGGCGTCGTCCTCGTTCGCCGGCGTCTCAACGAGGGCGGCGACGGGGACGTCGGGCGGAACGGCGCGCAGCGCGGCGACCCCGGGACGGTCGAACGCGATGACGATGAGCGCCGCCGCCGGCTCGATCGCCCGCTCGACGGCGTCGAGCACGTCGCGCGGCGCGGCCGACTCGATGACCCGCACGCCCATCGCGAAGCCAGCAGCGCGCGTCGCCTCCTCGATCCCCTCGAGGGCCGTGGCGGGACCGTAGAGGCGGGTGTTCGAGGCGAGGACGGTGACGGACTGCACCGGGCCCCCGGCAAGGGCTCGGGCGGCGCGGTTGGGCCGGAAGCCGAGGGAGGAGATCGCCTCGAGGACGGTCCGGCGTGTTGACTCCTTCACGCTCGGGCTGTCGTTGATCACGCGAGACACGGTCTGGTAAGAGACGCCGGCAGCACGGGCGACGTCGCGGATGTTGACCGAAGCCGGCCGTTCGCCGTCCAGCCGGGCTCCCGTCCCCCCGATGTGATCGGTCACAGTGAAGTATTGTGAACGCTCACATCAAACGTGTCAAGCGCAGAGCAGGCAAGATGTTGTTGAGCTTGCCGGCAAGGAGGAGAGATGCCCGCGCTACCAACGCCGCTCGGCGGCGAGATCGCCTTTCGCGACGAGGCGCTCGAGCTGCGCGTCCGGGTGGGTGCCGACGGCGTGGCGCGGCTCGACCGGCTCGCCGCACGCCCGGGCGCTGAGGGGCCCACAGCAGGCACCCCCGGCGTGGCCGCGCCGAGCGACTCGGACGGGACGGGTGTCGAGAGCGATGAGCCGTTCCCGGCCGGCCTGCCGCTGCTCGACGTCGTCACCGCCGGGAGCGGCCGGGCGTGGTCTGGACACCGCTACGTCGAGTCCGAGACCGGCGGTCGGCTGCGCTACGCCGGCGGCGAGCAGCGCTCGGAGGGTCCCTGGCGGGAGATCTCGTTCCATCTCGAGGACCCGCAGTCGGGACTGCGCGCCGAGGTCGTCTACCGGGTGCTCGCCGGGCGCGGCGTGCTGCGCTCGAGCGCCCGTCTGGTCAACGCCGGCTCGTCGTCGCTCACGATCGAGTCGGTCACCTCCTTCGTCGCCTCCGGGCTCGCCGGGCCCGGGGGCGTGCTCGACGACCTCGACATCTGGTGGGCCGAGAACGACTGGCTCAGCGAGAACCGCTGGCAGCACCGTGCCTTCCGCGACGCGCTGCCCGACCTCGACCGCGGCGTGCACGGCGCCGACTCGCGGGCGATGTTCGGCGTGACGAGCGAAGGGGGCTGGTCCTCGGCCGGGCACCTGCCGATGGGAGCGGCGGTCAACCGCAGCACGGGATACGCCTGCCTCTGGCAGATCGAGCACAACGGCGGCTGGCACTGGCAGGTGGGCGAGCACACCGGGCGCAGCGGGCAGCAGCCGGGCGCGATCGGGGGCCGGAGATCGGCCGCGACGGCCTACGTCGCCCTCCTCGGGCCGACCGACGCCGAGCACCACTGGCGCCTCGTCCTCGAGCCGGGAGAGTCGTTCGAGACCGTTCCCGCCGCGGTCGCGCTGAGCGACGCCGGCTTGGAGGGGGCGGTCGCCAGACTCACCGAGTACCGCAGGGCGGCGCGTCGCGCGCACGACGACCACCGGCGACTGCCGGTGATCTTCAACGACTATATGAACACGGTGATGGGCGATCCGACGACCGAGCGGCTGATGCCGCTCGTCGAGGCGGCAGCCCGTGCGGGGGCCGAGTACTTCTGCATCGACTCCGGGTGGTACGCGGAGCTGGGGGAGAGCTGGTGGGAGAGCGTCGGCGCGTGGAGGCCGTCGACGAGCAGGTTCCCCAAGGGCATCGAGGAGGTGCTCGACGCCATCCGCGAGCACGGCATGGTGCCGGGCCTGTGGCTCGAGCCGGAGGTCGTCGGGGTGCGCAGCGCCGCAGCGAGCCAACTGCCCGACGCCGCTTTCTTCTGCCGTGGCGGCGAGCGGGTCGTCGAGCAGGAGCGGTACCACCTCGACCTGCGTCATCCTGCGGCTCGCAAGCACCTCGACGAGGTGGTCGAGTTCCTCGTCGGCGAGCTCGGCGTCGGCTACCTGAAGCTCGACTACAACGTCGACGTCGGTCCGGGGACCGACACGGGCGGCGTCGCCGCGGGCGTCGGGATGCTCGGTCACAACCGCGCGCTCCTCGACTGGCTCGACGCCGTGCTCGACCGCCACTCCAACTTGACGATCGAGAATTGCGCCTCGGGCGCGATGCGCGCCGACTTCGCAATGCTCTCGCGCCTCCAACTGCAGTCGACGAGCGACCAGCAGGACTACCTGCGTTACGCTGCCATCTCCGCCGCGGCGCCTGTGGCGCTCACGCCCGAGCAGACGGCGAACTGGGCCTACCCGCAGCCGGAGTGGAGCGACGACGAGATCGCGTTCACGCTCTGTAACGCGCTGCTCGGACGCATCCACCTCTCCGGGCACCTCGACCGGATGAGCCGGCCCCAGCAGGCACTCGTCGCCGTGGCGGTCGGGGTCTACAAGCGGATCAGAAGCGAGCTGGCGGCGGCGGTCCCCTTCTGGCCGCTCGGCCTGCCGGGCTGGGCGGATTCCTGGCTCGCGCTCGGGATGCACGGCCGAGCCACCACCTACGTGCTCGCCTGGCACCGCGGCGCGCTCAGCCGGGCAGGAGGCGGGTGCGCCGAGCAGGAGTCGGCGACGCTCCCGGCCCCGCACCTCCGCAACAGCGGCGCGGCGTGCGAGCTGCTCTACCCGGCGCTCGGCGGTGCCGACGTCGTCTGGGACGACGGCCGGGGCGAGCTCACCGTCGCCCTGCCGCGCACGCCCTCGGCCTGCTTGGTCGAGCTGAGGACGGAGTGATCAGCGAGGTGCGCAGACCGAAGGCTCGCGAGCTTGCTTGCTCGGTCGGGGTTCCGACGCATCATCGATCCGAGACCCGGACTCGAGGATGTTGCGAGCCCGCAGCCGCTTCCTCCAGGGCTACAACGCCCAGGCTGCGGTCTCCACCGACCAGGTCGTCGTGGCCACAGAGGTGGCCAACGAGGCGAATGACTTGACCATGTGTATCCCGATGGTGCGTGCGCGCGAAGAGAGCCTCGCCATTACCGACGCTGAAGGCATCGGAACCTTCGTTGCTGACTCCGACTACTGGAGCGTCAAGAACGTGATGATCGACACGCCTGCCGAGGTGTTCATCACCCCCAGCGCCGACGACCAAGGGGACCGCCGACCCTGAAAATCCGCGCATCCAAGGACGCCGAGGCGTTCTCGGATGCGTCGACGCCGGGGAGCTCAGCGTCAAGGAAGCCGCAATCGAGATGGGGGTCTCCTACAACTGGGCGCGCCAGTCGCTCGACGACCACCGCGTCGGCCGAGACGACCCCGCTCTGCTCAGAAGGCAGACGCGCGATCGGCCCTCCACTGCCGAGGGCCGGCAGACCCACGCCAAGTGCAACGTGACGACCGAACCGGTCTTCGGCAATATCAAGGCCAATCTCCGATTTCGCCGCTTCTCCGGGCGCGGCATGCAGGCAGCACTGAGTAAGTGGCGCCTCATCTGTTCGGCCCGCAACCTCCTGGAGGTGCGAAACCACCGTCTCGCCATCGCATAAGGGGAACTTCCGGCGCGTTCGCTCAACTCGGGCGAATCCCGTCGAGCTCCTGCAGAAACTGGTCGGGTTTTACCTTGCGAATCGGTGGCCCTGGAGTTCGTCGAGTCGATCGTGCGACAGCCTCGCCAGCGCGGTGTGAGGTCTGCTTTGCCTATGTCAAGGGGGGTCAGATGCTGCCGGGAAACGGCAGTCGAACGGCCCCAGACCCTCAGGATCCGCCCCGTGCTGGCCGATACACAAAGGAGTGAACGAGACTATCCGTGCGGAAGTCGACTACGAGGCGTTGTTCGAACGTGCGAGGCTGGCGGCGACACCGGAGGCTTGTGAAGCGTGCCTGGTCGAAATCGCGCAGGCACTCGAATCGGTAAAGGCTCCTGCCGGCCAGGCCCGGCTGCTCATGTGCCGGGCGCGAGTGCGATCGAACCAGTGGCTCACCCGCGAGGTCTGTGAGGACGCCGTCGCGGCGATGACTCTCTTTGAGATGGCCGGCGACGCACAGCTTGCCGTTGCCGCGGCGAGTCTTGGTGCGGCTCACGCCTCCCGCCTTGGCGATGTTTCGCTCGCCTCGGACCTGGCGACAAAGAGCATCCTGGGCCTGGACTCGGTCAACGACGACCGTCTCCGGTGCGAGATCACCAACCGGCTCGGTATCTTCTGCTACTCATTGTTTGACTACGACCGGGCAGTGGAGCTGTTCGAGGTCTCACTCGCCGCCGCCGAGCGCTTTGGTGACGGAGAGAAAGTCTGCCGTCAGCTTCAGAACATCGCTGACGCGTTGCTGCTTGCCTCCCGCCAGCAGCGAATGTCCCAGCTCGGGACCGGCACCGACCGGCTTGAACGAGCTGAGGCGACCGTACGAAGATTGCGCCTCGAGGGGTCGGCGGAGCTTAACCGTCGGTTCGGCAGCCACCGCGTGCTCGCCGAGGTCCTTTGCGACTTAGGCCGCGTGGAAGAAGCGCTGCAGGTGCTGGACGAGTTCCGGGGCGAGGCGAACGCCATCATGCAGGCAGCTCAGCGCGCCGCCACCGCAGTGGTCGAGGCCCGATGTCTCCGCCTGGCAGGCCGGGTGGAGGAGGCCGTGGCCGCCGCCGATCGCGGGATGCGGATCGGCGAGACGAGCCACGACGAGCACGAATTGACGCTTGCGCTCAAGGAGCTGGCCGCTTGCGAGGAAGCTGCCGGTGACCTCCAGGGCGCGCTGGCCCACACCCAAGAAGTCAACAGCCACCTCTGGTCGATGCGCGAACGCCAGACAAGACGGCTCGTGCAACACGTCTGGGCGCGTGCGGACCTCGAACGGGACCACAGCAATCTCCAAACCCGGGCAGCGGAGGCCACCCGGTCGGCTGAAGAGGACGTCCTGACCGGCATCGGCAACAGGAGATTGCTCGAGCGCTTCCTCCATGAAGAGGCGATGCGGCAGACCGAAGTGGCCTGCATCATCGCTGACATCGACTCGTTCAAGGAGATCAACGACACGTTCGGCCACGACGTCGGCGACGCGGTCTTGCGGCAAGTCGGCCAGCTCTTCTCGAGCAGGGCACGAAGCGGGCAGCTAGCCATCCGCTACGGCGGGGATGAGTTCGTCGTGGCGTTGTCGGGCGTCGACCTGGCGGCTGCTTACAGATTCGCCGAGCGGCTGCGGCTCGCGGTCTCCGGCCTTGATTGGACGACCTTCGCGTCGGGCCTCCACGTCACCATGAGCCTCGGGGTTGCTTGCGGTCCGGCGAAGGGCTGGCAGGTGGCGCTCGCCGCCGCGGACGAGCGACTTCTCGCCGGCAAGCGACGGGGCAGGAACACCGTCGTTACGGCTTCTATCGACGCCCTCACCGCTTGAAGGCGGCACCGAACCCGTGACGAGCTGGTCGTGGTGTGGGGCACGATCCCGTCGACACCCGGGAACTCGTCGAGAACGCCCAGGTGGCTGAAGTGCCGGGCCATCAACTTCGCCACAGTGGCCGATCAGTTCACTGAGGTGAGAATGCCCAGGTAGTTACTGGTCGCCACCCGGCCATCGGCACGCACGATGCCGTCGGAGCTGAGCCGGCCGCTCTCCGCGACGAACCTGGTCGTCTTGGTGCCGGCTCCCGGCACGCGGGCGCGCGCGGAGCTCCGGAACTCCAAGTTGTGCGAGTGGACGTTTTCGCCGGTGCTGACCGTCGTAGTCACGAACCCGATGATCCGGCCGCACTTACGCACTGCGCCCCCGGCGGCGATAGGGCGCAGCGCGATCTTGTGACTCCTCGCAATGTCTTGGATCGCTCTCGGCGAACTCCTGATGGAATCTGGTGACGTCGCCGCTCGAATCCTTGCAGCCGCTCACCGGCAGTTGGCGCAGCTGCTCGAGGGCGATCCCCGGCGGCGAGAGGTCCGGGTAGTGGCAGGCGAGCACCGGCACCCCGCCGGCTGCCTCTGCTACCGCCTCGTAGTACGGCCGGGGATCTGAGACTTGCGGCGGGGAGGGCGCCAGGACGGCGCCGGCGCCGCCGTCGCGAGCGGCCGCCGTCCAAGCGACAGCCTCACGGATCGACAGAGCACCGGTCCCAGCGATGACTGGGAGGCCGCTAGCGGGCGGCAGCGCACCTCGCACTGCGCCGAGCTCCCGGTGTTCGTCGAGCAAGGTCACCAATGCCCCGCGGACACCACGGAATAGCGTACCCTCCCGGTTCCCCCGGCCAGCCCCGGTGACCGGCACACAGACTTCGCTCATGTCTCGCATGGTTCTTGCCTATGGGCTGGAGATCGGCCGGGAGTAGATCTTGGTAGTCGGGCTTGCTCATGGGTCGTGTCGTGCATTTCGGCCCTGGAGTTCGCCGAGCGGTTCAAGGAACCGATGCGAGCTTGTAGATACGGCGTGCCGTGCCACGAAAGACGGCGTCGGTCTCTTGTCCCAGGAGCGGCGCCACGAGATCGCGGGCCAGACCGAGCACCTGGTCATAGCTCGCCACGGCTGTGCAAACCGGCCAGTCGGAACCGAAGAGCAGACGGTTCGGGCCGAACAGCTCGACGACCCGTTCCACGTAGGGACGAATAGCGGCCGGGTCCCAATGCCTGCCTGCCTGGGAGACGAGCCCCGAGATCTTGCAGACGACCGACTCGTTGCGGGCGAGTTGGCCAATCAAGTTGTTCCAGGGCTCCCAGGTCGAGGTACCTATCTCCGGCTGGGCCATGTGATCGATGACAAGAGTCGCATTCTCGAGATACTCGGCCAGATCTACCGCGGCGGGGAGTTCACGGGTGGACACGAGAAGGTCGAAGGCCCCTCCGCTCTCACTTACGGCACGGACACCGCGTCGCACCTCGGGTCGTCGTAGCCAGTCAGGGTCCGGTTCGTCGTGGACGAGATGGCGGACGCCGACGAGCTTGTTTCCGCCGGGGAGGTCGGCTAAGCGTGCCAAGGTCTCTCCGACTCCCGGGTGGGTCAGATCGACCCATCCGATCACTCCGGCGATGAACTCGCTTGCGCCGGCAAGCGCCAGGAATTCCTCGGTCTCCGCGGGATCGTTCAGAACCTGCACGAGCACTGTGGCCGACACGCCAAGTGGCGTCGCGACCTGCTCGAGTTGACCCAAATCGAACCGTCGGTTGAGCGACGGAAGCGCAACGAGCCAGTCGTGGGGCCGCTTGGCGGGGTCCCAGAGGTGGTGATGCGAGTCGACGACGCCGCCGACTCCAGGCGAGACACCGGTGCCGAGCCCAGTCATCGGTGCTCCTTACGCGCCGCGGGCTGCGAAGTTGTGCGGTGGGACGCGCCCGGCGGCAACGCCGGTGCGAAGCCTGAGCCGGCGAGCTCTTCGAACAGCTCCTCGGGAACCGTGGACCGGAAGTGGGCAGCGTTCTCGTGAGCCTCTTGCGCGTTGGCAGCACCGACGACAACCGCCGTCACGGCCGGATGCGCGAGGACGAACTGCAATGCCGCCGCGGCCAGGGGAACGCCGTAGCGATCGCACACAGAACGGATGCGGTCAACTTGCTCGACGACCGAACTGGGCGCAGGGGCATAGTCCAGGTGTGTTCCGGGGCGCGGGTCGGCGAGGATGCCGCTGCGGTAGACCCCAGCCACCAGCACCGACACCCCTCGCTTCTCACAGGCGGGGAAGAGTCGGTCTGCCGCCGGGACGTCGAGAAGGGAATAACAGCCGGCGATCAACACGCAGTCGAGCTCGGCCCGCTCGACGAGCCAAGTGAGCCCGTCTGCATGGTTCATGGCGACGCCGATTGCGCCGACCACGCCCTCGTCGCGGAGCTCTTTGAGCGCCGGATAGGACTCGGCGAGCGCCAGCTCGGCGTACTTGTCGGGATCGTGGATCAACGCGACATCAACGCGGTCGCGGCCGAGGCGCCCGAGGCTCGCCGCGATGGACCGGCGCACACCGTCTTTGGTGTAGTCGTCCACGAGCCTTCGACTGGGTACTCCGTAGAACAGGTCCACACCCTGGACACCGTCGTCGGTGTCGACGAGCAGGTGACCGACTTTTGTCGAGACCACCGCCTCGCCGACGGCTCGATCGGCCAGGAAAGCGCCGAGGCGCTCTTCCGACAGTCCGACCCCGTACTGGGGGGCGGTGTCAAAGGCGCGGACCCCCTCGTCCCAGGAAGCCCCGAGAACGGCTTCGGCCCGCCTGCCCTCGACTGGGGCGTACAGTCCGGCCAATGGGGCGCAGCCCAGTATCAACCGTGTGACATAGACCTCGCTATGGCCGAGACGGACACGCTCGATGTCACCAGGGGCTGCGCGGACCTCTGGCAACTGATGGCTCATGGCTGGCGGATCGGGCTCGAAGGCCCACCGCACGCCCGGAGGGAGAACGGAGCTAGATGTGAAGGGAATACCAGCTTCGATCCGATGACCGAGGTGCCCCCGCCGGTCGGGCAACTAGCCATCTTTCGCCGCCCTAGAGGCTGGCGGCGCCGGACTTGCGCTCAAGCCAGGACTCCAAGATGTGCTCCCGCATCGCCGCGGACGCACCATCCGGGTCGCGTGCGGCCAGTCGCTCGTAGATGGCAACGTGACCTCGATGGCTCATCAACATGTGATTGGCGCTTACGCCGGCTCCGCGGTAGCGCAAGTTCGTACGCGCGCGGGGGTGGATCGAGCGGATGATCGATCGCCCGAGACGGTTGCCTGAGCCCCGAAGGATCAGATCGTGGTACTCGCCTTCAGCATCCCGGTACTGCGCGGGCTGGTCCAGGAGCTTCTCGAGGGCTATCAACGCGTCGTGCAGCTCGCGCATCTCTGCATCGGTCATCATCACTGCCGCGCGGCGTGTCATCTGGCACTCGAGCCCGACACGCACGTCGACCACGTCGTCGAGGATCTCGAAGGTCTCGGCGTAGCGCATCGCGGCGTCGAGTATCATCGGGTCGAGCAGGTCCCACTGCTCGGTCGGCTCCACAGTCGTACCTTGGCCCTGCTTGACTCGCACGAGTCCCTTTGCCTCGAGCAGCTTCAAGGCCTCCCGGATGACGGTACGGCTGACACCGAAGACCTCACACAGCGTGGACTCGGTCGGGAGCGACGACCCAGGAGGAAGCTCACCGCCCACGATCTTGTCGACGATGGTCAAGATCACGGCGGTCCCGAGGCGAGCGGGTCTGCGCGGAGCAGCCCCTGCCAGGATGGTTTCGAAGCTCTTCGTGGGATGCTGTCCCGCCAGGGTCACTTCCGGATCATCTCCCGTCGGTGGCTCCGGCCGCCACCAATGAATTTGCTCATACGTACTATCTTAGTGGGCGCCCGATCCAGCCGGGCGAGGGAGTTCTCCGGTGGAGAGCGGCTAGGGCAGGAGAACATCCAGACCCGGGGTGGCTCGGACATCACGATGCTCGAGTTAGTGGCGCCGCCGCCCAGGGTACTGAAATCAGTAGTTGTGCTGGACTTTCACCTCGCAGCGGGGCGAGACCGCCAGCGGGCGCCACGAGCCGGAGACTACCGGGAACAGCCTGCTCGCCACCGCGCAAGCTAACGCGCGCCACGACCGAGGACGGCTCCGAAGGCGCCTGCCGCGCAAGCTTGCACTCTCGTAATGGGTATGACATCATCAGACAGTCGTCATAGGAGTGATGTCAAATCGTGCGCATTACTCAGGTCGAAAGTTTCAGTGTGTTCGCACCGGGCGCCCGGCCCAATTTCGCGTGGCGTGAAGGACTTCGAGGCGGCCCCGCCGATGGACTTGTCGCCGTGCTGTGCCTTCGTACCGATGAGGGCGTTGCCGGCGTTGCCGTCGCGCAGAACCGCGCCAGTGCCGTCGTTTTCGAGGACTTGGTCGGGCGTCTCCTTCGCGAGGAGCTTGTCGGGACCGATCCGCTCGAGCGTGAGCGGATATGGCACCGGATGTGGGAGCTTGACAGGACAGAGGAGTTTCCGGTCTGGCTGATCGGTCTGGTGGACAGCGCGTTGTGGGACCTCGCCGGGCGTCTCTACGGCTCACCGACCTGGGAGGTGATCGGTGGCTTTCGACGCGAGATCCCGGCCTATGCATCGACATCGACCTTTGCCTCCGTCGGCGAGTACCTCGAGGTAGTCACGCAGTGCACAGAGCTCGGTTATCCGGCGATCAAGCTCCACGCCTGGGGCGACGCGCGGCGCGACGCAGCACTGTGCACAGCGGTTCGCGAACATGTCGGCGCAAGCTTCCCGCTCATGTACGACGGCTCGGCCGCCTTCGACCTCGCTGACGCCATCTACGTCGGAGAGGCACTCTCGGAGGCCCACTACCTCTGGTACGAGGAGCCGATGCGCGAATTCAACGTAACGGCCTACAGGTGGCTCGCTGATCGAGTGAGCGTCCCCCTGAACGTCGCCGAGACCTCTGACGGCGTCCACATGAACACCGCCGATTTCATCGCGAGCGGGTGTGCCACCTTCGTCCGAACGAGCACCGAGCTGCGTGGCGGGTTCACCGGAGCCATGCGGATCGCCCATCTTGCCGACGCTTTCCGGCTCCGCGCGGAGCCCCATGGGAATACCGTCTACGCGAGGCACCTCTGCATGGCGATCCCGAATTGCACCTACTACGAGTCCCTCGTCACCGCCAACCCGGTTCAGCGCGAGTTCGGGATCGACGGCAACGGCATGGTCAAGGCACCCACGGCTCCGGGAGTTGGCCTTCCCGTGGGCCCCGAGTACCCCAAAGAACTCGAGAGCTATGTCGTGGATCTGGCCGGGGATCCGCTCTCGCGTGACACCAGTATCCGGCACAGCGCAGCGTCATAGGCCCTTCAGACACATCAGACACAACAGAGCAGTTGCAGTTTGAACCGAAAGCAAGCATCACAAGACGGAAGGAGTTGAGCCTACAATCATGAAGTCATTTTTCAACGTCAAGTCCTGGCGAGGTCGCTCGCTACGGAGCCGCGTCGCGCTCGCCACGGTTGTGGTCGCTGGCCTTGCGCTCGCGGTGCCCGGGGCTTCGACAGCAGCAACGAAGGCTTCGAAGAAGCCGCTAATCGTCTGGATCGACACCTCGCGCATTCCGTACGAGCAGGCGTACATGAAGGCCAATCCTCATGCCAACATCAAGTGGGTCATCTACAACGGCAACGAGAATGGCACCGGCGTGCTGCAGTCGAAGTTCGCGCTGTGGAACCGCATCGGCTGGCCATCGGTCGCGCCGGACGTGATGTTCGACACGCAGAACTACGACGCGGTCCAGCTCGGTACGGCGCCGTACAACGACCTACTCAACCTGAAGAAGTACATCCCGGCGAGCGTTTTCAAGAAGTATGCCGGCCACAGCATGAGCGCCTGCACCACCCCCTCGGGCGAGGTCATCTGCCTGCGCAATGACACCGCCGCGGACGTGCTCTGGGTCAATGCTGGCTTGTACAAGCAATTCTTTGGCAAAGCGCCAGTTCCGACGACCTGGGCAGGGATCGTCGCAGACGGACAAACGCTCAAGAAGAGCCACCCCGGCTACCTGGTCGGGGACATCGGCGACGAGTTCGATGACGACTTCATCTATTGGGGCAACGGGTGTCCGCTCGACGAGGTCGTCGGCCCGAACACGGTCGAGATCGACCCGACCAAGCCCGGCTGCACGAAGATCGACAGCCTGCTCGACAATTCGGGGCTCGAGGGCAACGCCATCACCAAGACCTACGTCTTTGCAGCCGGGGGCTTCCCCGCCGCCAAGGTCGTCATGATGGTCGGGCCGCTATGGTATGGAACCGCCGTGTTCGAGACCGGCAAGAAGGCGCCGGACGGCGTGCCGGACGGCACGATGGCGGCCTATCCGCCGCCGTTGTCAGTCCTCGGCACACCGATCACCGGTGCGCTCGGCGGCGGTTTGTGGCTCGTGTCGAGCCACTCCAGCCAGCCGGCTGCTGCGGCCGCGTTCGCCGAGTACATGTCGACAAGCCCGAACATCCAAAATGTTCACGTCGACGCGGGCCTGCCCGACTACGCGCCGGACCAGGACTCCTATGTCGCCGCGTTCGGCTCCGTCTTCGCCCAACCGGTCAACACTGGCAAAGCATGGGAGAAGGCCGCAGGCGAGGTCTGGGACGGTTGGGGCCCGACTCCGTGGAGCACCGACGCAGCCTGGGCGTCGACGGTGGTGCCGGGCGTGACCGCCACCCCGCCGAGCACACTTGGAAAGCTGATCAACTCGTTCGCCTTGACTCTGGCGAACGACGCGAGGCTGGCCGGCTGGACGGTCAAGAGCTCCAGCAAGTGCATCAACTCCTTCGGCGGCTCTGGCTGCTAATGGGAGTTTGCAAAGCGCAACATGACTAACGCTTTGGTCACGGTTGCCTCCGGCGAGCACGCAAGTGCTCGTCGGGGGCGCCGGGCCCGGTGGCGCCAGGACCGCCCACCGACTGGCACCTCGCGTTCAGCGGGCTACTTCTTCGTCGCCCTCTATGTAGCGATGCTCGCGTGTCTCGGCGTCGCTCCCACGGTCTATGCGATTTCACTCGCGCTCAGGACCCCTAGCGGCCTTGGTGTTTCGAACTTCGTCGACAGCTATCACCTGCCTCAGTTCATACCCGCTTTCGAACACGTGCTGTTGTTCGAAGCCATCTGGCTAGTCAGTCAATCGGTACTCGTCGTGGTGCTGGCGCTCATGGTTCATAACATGGCACGGCGCGTAAGCTCGACGTTTCGTTTTATCTTCTATCTCCCGGGAGCTATGGCGGGAGCGGCAAGCGTGGTCATCTGGTTGTTCATGTTTACCCCAACCACAAGTCCTTTTGCCTTCATCCTGCATGCACTTCATTACACACTTCTGGCAAACACGGTCACGCCAGGCAATCTCCCCGTGCTCTTCGCCATCATGGCGTTCTGGACAGGCGCTGGGGGATGGATCGTCGTCATGCACGGCGCGCTGAACAACGTTCCCACTGAGCTGATCGAAGCTGCCGAGATAGACGGTTCGAACGTGCTTCAGACCGCCCTGCGAATCAAGCTCCCGCTCATTCGGAAGTGGGTCGTTTACATGCTCGTGCTCTCGTTCGCGGCCGGCACGCAGCTGTTCGTGGAGCCGCAGATTCTTGGCATCGCGACCGGGGGTGAAGTCCCCCCACAGTGGTCGCCGAATCAGCTTGCGTACTACCTCGCATTCCAGCTTGACCGTTTCAACGAAGCCGCGGCGATCTCGGTCGACCTTCTCGTGTTCGGCTTGCTCGTGGCAGTGCTGATCGTCTGGCGCGGCAAGCTCTTTGAGGTCCAGTGATGCTTGCGCGACGCTACGCCTACCGCATCATCGCAATGCTCGTCTTGCTCCTGTTCGGCGTATTCTTTTTCGGGCCCATCATCTGGCTGCTCCTGGCGCCCACCAAGACGGATAGCCAGATCATCAATCAGACACCGCTCGCGTTCGGCAGCCTCGGGACATTTGGCCACACGTTCCACGATCTCACTACCTACGAGGGCGACCTCGTCTTGACCTGGCTCAAGAACTCGGCGATTTACTCTTTTGGCGGTACCGCGCTCGCAGTACTGACTGCAATTCCGGCCGGATACGGCCTGGCGCTGACGCACTTCGTCGGGCGCCGCGCGCTGCTCGCGATCACGCTCGTCGTGATGATCGTGCCGGCGACCGCGCTCGTCCTGCCCCTGTTTCTCGAGGCCAATACCGTGCACTTGGTCGGCACGGTCTGGTCGCTGATCTTGCCGTTCGGGTTCTTCCCGTTCGGTGTCTATCTCGCTTACATCTACTTCTCAACGACTATTCCGAAGGATCTGATGGGGGCGGCGCGGATTGACGGCGCCGGGGAATGGGGCGTGTTCCGGCGTATTGCACTGCCGCTCGCGACGCCGATCGTGGGGCTCGTCGGATTCTTTTCGTTCGTCGCGAACTGGAACAACTACTACCTTCCGTTTGTGATGACCTATGACAACTCGCAGTACCCGATGCAGGTGGGCCTACCGATCCTGCTGGGCAGCTCGCCGTCGATCAACCCGGTCGCGGCGACTGGCGGACAAGCCGTCATCTAT
>Ga0181536_10002295_pt1 | contig 21788 bp, 14 predicted proteins | sample PEATcosm2014_Bin_41_FD_121105 | JGI IMG/M metagenome (GOLD analysis project Ga0181536, IMG submission 121105) | Peatland microbial communities from MTU Mesocosm Facility, Houghton, MI, USA - PEATcosm2014_Bin17_60_metaG | ecosystem: Environmental > Terrestrial > Soil > Wetlands > Peat | place...
GGGTCCATGTAGCCGACGCTCACCAGGTAAGCCGGCCCCGCAAAAGCGAACATGCGGCGCCAGAAAGAGAGTTGAGAGGTTCCGACGCTGGAGTGGACGTCGGCGAGCGACCGCGAGTCGGGCCGGAGCTGTCCGGTAGCTGCCATGGGAACTTAACTGTAGTTAAGCAAGAAGGCTAGGGGATGTCAACCAGGTACACATTTTCATAAGTTCGCCGACGGATTCGGCAGTGACGCCAGGGGGGGAAGCACTTCAACGCGGCGTGCAGCCGCCCGCAGGGCAGTTCAGTCTACACTGCGGCGTCAGGGAGGATTCACCACGCCGCGGGCCAGCAAATGTCAGCATAGGGCGGTAATGCCCAACCACAGGTCTCACTGCTGTATCCGACACTTTCAAAGTCGTGCACCCACGGAAGCCCTCCCCATGGACACCAAACCCAGGCTGCGCTAAGCGCTGATACCAGAGCGACAGATCAGCCTGACTGAGCACGGACATTACCTCCCGGCCGGCATCGCGCCGACCATCCGGATGCGGAACCGGCACTCGCAAAGGACCAGCCGACGACTGCTCTTTACCTTGCTGATTGCGGGTGGCCTTCGCTTTGAGGGCCTTCACACTCGTATACGATGACCGCTCCACAATCCAAACCCTTGACAACCAGACTCGAAGCCGGCGCCGGTCTTGGCGGCCGCGGCCCCCACGGGCGATCCACGAAGCGATTTGCCTGCTCTTGCGCTGAGCCGATTGCCGGGTCTTAGTTCCGCCCCAGATATGCCCGCGCCCATTCGATCTCTGGCCGGTAACCTTCAGCCTTGGATGCGAGGTCCAGGAGTTGAGCGGCATAGGCCCAGGCCTTAGAACGGTCCCCGCTTCTTTCCGCCGCCTTCGCCGCTCCGGCTGTCGCGTTGAATCGGCGAGGCGAAGTCTTCAGCACCGCCTCATACTCCTTCAGCGCCGCGGCTGCCGATCCGGAATCCATCAAAAGATCGGCAAGGATTTCCCGCGCGGGCAGGAGCGGACCAGGCGTTACCGGGTGTTTGTCCATCGAATCCTCGTGTTCGGTGGCGGCGCGAAGCTTCTGAATACCCTCTGCCTTCGAGCCTTCCGCCCAAGTGATCAGGGCAAGAACTGTTTCCCACTGCGCCCCAATCGAGCCGCTCCAATCGTAGTCGCGAGTCTGCGGTATGCTCTTGCGGATCAGCGCCAGTTCATCCGCCTCCCGTCGCGCCGCAGCCACGTCGCCCGCCCGAGCGGCGCCGATGGCTTTCGCGTAACGGTGCAGAGCTTCGATGTTGCGGAACCGCTCCCACGGGAACCAGGCAGGCAGCGCTTTCAGGTGGGCCGCGGCCAGCCAGTCGTGCCGTTCGAGAGCCCATCGAGCAGGCGAGGCCGCCAGCGCGTAGGCCGCGGCGAACTGGCTCTCGTCGACCCTGTCCATGCGGTCCATTTCAGCCAGAAGGGCTTCGGCGCTTCTATCCCGCGCCTCCTGCAGGTACGCATACACCAGGTAGTCGATGGCATGAAGCTGATCGAAAGAGCCTCCGCCCCCGTGCAGGCGCTCGGTCTGCGCGACGGCGGATTTGGCGGAGGCGATGTTGGAGGCGATGGAATCATCCCACAGTCCAAGGCGGGTGAAGATATGCGACGGCATGTGCAGAGCGTGGGGCGAATCGGGGGCTATGGCCGCATAAGCGCGGGCAGCTTTGAGTCCCAATTCGGCCAGAGGCGGATAATCGTCGGCGTGGATGAGGTAATGCGCTACTCCAGGATGGTCGGGATGACGCGGCAGAAGACGGTTCAGAATCTCGCTTCCACGCCTCTGCCAAGAGTAGGATTTGTCGGCGGGATCGAGATACCCGATCGCCACCATTTGCAAGGCATGGAAAATAGCGGCTTCGTCGTCATCGGGATAACGATTCGCGAGTTTGGCGAGAGCCTGCTCGTAGTTCCTGGCCCTGGTGGCGTGATCTACGGAAGGCCAATCTCTATAAAAAACCGAGAGGCTTGCTATATAGTCCAGTTCACGCGTTGTCTTTGCGCCGGTTGCCGACGCGCGGGCGATCGCCTCCGCTCCCTGTTTCAATTCGTATTCGGTGGGAGACGGCCATATCGGGTGGTACCAGCTTCGAGCGACGCCCCAGTACGCCATTCCACATGCAGGGTCAGCTTCGGCTGCGGACTGAAACGTAATCCGCGCTTCCTCATAGCCGAAGGAATGCAGCAACGCCGCGCCGCGGGAAATCAATTGCTGGGCGCCTGGGTTACAGGATGTCCTCAGGTCGACCGTGCCGAGTCCCGCCACAGCGTGCTGGTGTTGCGAATCGTCCTCCTGGGCGGCGCCGAGCGCTGCCAAACATAAGGCAAGGAGTAACCGCATATCTATTTATAACCCCGAGTTGTTATTGCACACCGATGGTGACTGCATTGCTCGGACGGCTGATATAGTTACAACCGCACCGGGACGGCGGATCCCGGCGCGATGCCACCTGGCACTCGGAAGTTCACCTGGTAATATCCCGGATATCCGGGAGCGTCGCCGAAGTAGAGGATGTCAGCGAGTTGGCCGCCGATGGCGCTCCCCGTTCTGACATCGAACGGCATTTGAAAGTTGACTTGGTAGCCATCCACAGAGCCGGGATAGCCGACCGCGGCGAGGACTTCCGCAGCCTCTCCGTTGACGGTGACGGTGAGCGGCGAATTGCGGCGCATCTCCGCTCGGTTGAATGGAACAACGCAAGGACTGCCAGCGCTTTCTGGATTCGCATGCTCCCTACTCCTGTTTGCCCGCCGGTGCCACCGCGATGGTGGCCGGCTGATAGGACGACAACGCGTTGCCGGGGCCTATTTGGACAGGCACAGCGTTTCCGGTTGGAACACAGGGAAGAAGTGGCACGTTGATCTGCATCACGCCTGCGATTTCACCAGGGGCGGGACCGGCATATTGCAACTGCGCCGCATCCACCGTGCAAAATCCGATCGCCACCGAGACCGGTAGCGTCAGCTCGGATAGCGGCGGCACAGACACTTGTCCATCCACCGCGGCCGGCGAAGTCTGGCCTAGGCCGGTCGCAAAAAGCGAAACGACGGTGCCAATCGGCGCCGGGTTGGAGGCGCTGTTGAGAGTCCCGTCTTGATTGATGGCGGCCGCCTGCCCTACGCCAGAGCCATCCGACGTGAACAGTCCAGGGGCGGACGCAACCACCTGCATGGTTAACGGCAGGGACGCCTGGCCTTGGTAGCTCACGACGGCTTGCACGCTTGCGCCAGTGACGCCGTAAGGCGCCACGGCAGCGACTTGAGTGGAAGACGCATAGAGCAAGGGCGCGGCAACGCCGTTGAATTGAACGGTGGCGCCGCCGAGTTGGGTAGGGTACAGTCCGTCGTTACCAGCCTTAGCGGAGACAAGTTGCGCAGGACCCAGACCCGAGCCCTTGATTGTCACAATCTCGCCTGGAGAGATGCCGAGAAACTGATTGCTTGCTGCGTTGTTCACGAAATCCACCGATACCGGCGAGGGCGAAGCCGCGGCGCCTGCAGGCTTCAAAACCAGGATGCGAAAGAGGCAATCCGAGCCGTATATGTTGCCCGCGGAGTCCACTGCGATTCCGTAACCGGGAAAAGCCAACGGCGGACTCATCGGGATAGCGGTCATCGTTCCACCTGAGAACTTTCGAATCAGACCTAGGTTTCCGTCGGCAACATAAAGGTTTCCCCCGGAGTCAATGGCGACTCCCGTGCCTCCCGTGACGGTGGTGATAGCGCCATTCGAGAGCTTGAGAATCGCGCCGTTATTTGTCACGTAGAGATTGCCCGCGGGATCGAGGGCCAAGCCGGTCGGGTGGAATGTGGCGCCGAAGTTGTAATCGCCACTCGACATGACCACCGTGGCGATTCCGTTCGAGACCTTGAGGATACGAGACCCGTCGGACACGTAGACATTACCGGCGGCGTCGGCGGCGACGCCATTTGGTGTGACGCCTTCGGTACCAGCGACTGTGCTGATCATCCCGCCCGAGATTTCACGCACGCGATAGCTATTGATGTCGGCGATGTAGAGATTGCCCGCCGGGTCCACAGCGACCGCAACGGGGGTTCTCAATTGCGCGCTGGCGGCCGGACCGCCGTCTCCGCCGTCTCCGCCGAAGCCTTGAAGGCCAGTTCCGGCGACCGTGGTGATAACGCCATTCGCGATCATGCGGACGCGGTTGTTCAGTGAGTCGGCGATGTACATTCTGCCGGCGGAATCTATGGCGACGCCTTCCGGTTGATAGAACTGCGCGTTCGCCGCAGGACCGCCGTCGCCGCCAAAGCTCAGCAAGCCATTACCAGCGACGGTGGTAGTAACGCCGCCCGCGAACTTCAGAATGCGGCTCCCCAAGTAGGCGGCGCCGTTCGACGTGTCCAAGATGTAGAGGCCGCCGGCGCCGCCCGCGGCCACGAGCGCGGGAAAGACCGATTGCGTCACGGCAGTGATCACGCCGCCCGAAACCTCTCGCACGCGGCCGTTGTAGGAATCCGCGATATAGAGGTTTCCGGCGGAATCGACAGCGATGCCGCCAGGTCCGCCGCCGCCGTCCTCAGGATCTTCGCCAAGCTGGGCGGCGGTAGCCGGCCCGTTATCGCCGCTAAATCCGTAAGTTTCGTTGCCGGCTATGGTGGTGGCCACCCCATCGGTCACTTTGAGGACGCGCGGGGTTGCGCCATCCAGCAGGTAAAGATTGTTCGCGTTATCGACAGCGATGCCGGCGAAATAACCTTGACCGCCTGCGACGCTGGTGATGATGCCATTCGATACCTCGCGGACCACGCCTGTCCCATCGGAAACATAAAGATTGCCGGCGCCGTCGCTGGCGAGTGCGTACGGGTAATCCAGCCCGGCGCTGGTAGCCGGACCGTTGTCGCCGCTGAATCCGTTAGTTCCGTTTCCGGCCACGGTGGTGATGACGCCGCTCGATACTTTACGGATACGGCTGTTGCCGGTGTCCACGATGTACAGATTGCCGGCTGCATCCAAAGCCAGAGCGCCTGGATCATACAACTGAGCATTGACTGCGGGTCCGTTATCGCCGCTGAACCCATTGGTTCCGTTTCCGGCGAAGCGCGTCAGAATTCCGCTCGCGGCGTCGACTCGCATGACCACCGCGTAGAACGGTAGGGACAGAAAGACGTTCCCGGCTGCATCGACGGCGACTCCGCTGACGTCGTTCAGGCTGACCGAAGCGGCGGGGAGGTTCTCGGGAGCAAAAGCGCCGGCAAACGTCGAGGCGGTGTACGTCTGGCCGAATCCGGCGGTCGCCGCCCAAATTGCCAGCGTATTGAAAAGGATGATCGTTCTTCTCACTGGGACGCCTCCTGCAACGTCGTCGATTTAGTGATGTTTTTTCTCGTGTTCCGCTAAAAGAGCATTCTGCATCACATAGTCGCCGACCGAAATTCCAAGCGATGTTCCGTCGGTTGTTGCGGTTCGAAAGTGGATGCCGCCGAATACCCGCGCATTCGCAACGTCCGCGAGAGCTTCCGAGAAGTTGTGATACTGGCGCGTCACGCCGGGCATTGCGAGAGTAACGATTGCAAACGATGTTGCCTCGCCAAAAGTCTCCGACAGGATGTGCGCGGCCGCCCCGCTCGCGCACGAGTGCGCCGAGGGATACTCCGGGAAAGGAGGCGTCACAATCAGCGGAGTCCATGTGGGGTTCGCGACGGTGGCGGCGTTTCCGTCCGTGCTGGCAAACTGAATCGCAGTAATTGGCCGCCACGAGCTATAGGTATACTTCGAGTCCCAGCACCCGATCATGGCGTCCGCCATTCCTAGATTAACCAGAGCCAGCAACCGGGCCTCGTCAGAAATCGAATAGCTGTTTTGTTCAGCTAGCGAAACAACCGCCTGGTCCCAGTAATCGGGCGGATTGCCAGCCTGCCAGAAGTTCGCGGAGAGGGTTTGGTCCGCCGTCCGTCCGGAGTTCGTAGCCGCCCCCATGTTTTTCGTTTCGTTGAAGTCTGCCGTGAATTGATCGCTGGTGAGGGCTGGCGGACCTGCAAGGCGGAACTGTGCAGGCGACCGCATCACCCACGGGGTGGTGGTAGCCAATTGCGGATCGAGGCCGGGCGCCATGGCTGGCGGAGTGGGCTGCCACTGTCCGGGATTCGTTCCGCCCAGGTACGGGGCTACGGTATTGGAGAATCCGTCCTGGCTTTTCCAGGTCCATATCTGATTCGCGACGGTCTGACCCCAAGCCAGCCCCTGTTGAACGACGACGTTGTTGTCGGTGATTTGTGCCAGGGAAGCCGTCCGCTGCTGATCGAATGTGGCTTGCTGTGCTGGGTAAAAGTTTACCAGGGTGACGTACGCCGCCTCCACTGCTGCGGCTTGTACGGATGCTCCCTCGGGCGCTGCCGGTTGAACGAAGATAGGCGAGTAATGTCTCTCGATCCCGTTTACGGCGTCGAATACAGCCGCCTGCACAATGGCTGCTACACGAGTAGTGATCGGGGCTGGAGTTACCGGCGCCGTCTCGGTTGCTTTGATCATCGCCAGGTTCCAATCCTTGATTACATCTGCCAGGGCAACGCTGCTTGCGAGCACCAGCCCAAGCGAAATAGAGAGTATCGGTTTCATCTTTTGTCTTCCCCTCCGCGGCCATTAAGAAATTGAGATTCGAACGCTCCCGCAACTCGTCGGGCAGGTCCAGGATTCTCGTTCGGGCCCCCGATCGGTTACGCCGGCATGACCGCACATGTCGGAAACTATCGCCGATTCCGGCCTGCCTCGCAATGCTCGGCGGCGGAAATCTTGCTGACACGGCATCCCATTGACACGGCTGGCGTTGTGTTGGCTGATGATATACTGTTGAACGCTGGGAGTCGGCCCGATGATGACGGGAGGGTTCGCGGAGAGGCCGTGCGCCTCTGGCGGAGTGCTATGCTTCGGCTCATTCGAATTCGATCCGAAGACAGGTGAATTGCGCAAACACGGTCTGCGCATCAAGCTAAGCGGCCAACCCGTCGAGATGCTCACCATGCTTCTCGAGCAGCCAGGCCAGGTAGTAACGCGCGAGGTACTGCAAAAACGGCTATGGCCGGCTAATACCTACGTGGATTTCGAGCAGAGCCTCAACGCAGCTATCAAGAGGCTGCGCGCGGCCCTAGGAGACTCCGCCGATGCCCCGCTCTTCATCGAGACTCTGCCGAGGCGAGGCTATCGCTTCATCGCTCCCGTAATTCCGCCGGCCGGCGACGTCTCCCGGCCAGGATCTTCTTACCGCGAGCCGGCCGCACTGCAACCCGACGTACCGAAACCCGTGCCATGGAGACCGGTTCGCTGGCGTCTATGCATCCTGACTGCGGCCGCGGTTGCCCTGCTCGTCCTACTGTTCACCATCAGCACTAATCCGTCGGGTGTCTCCGATACGCTCCGCACCCTCATTCTTTCGGGCAAGATCCGTTCTCTCGCGGTGCTGCCCCTAGTGAATCTCTCACGCGATTCCGAGCAGGATTATTTTGTGGACGGTATGACCGACGCCCTCCGCGAACGTTTGGAGGGTATCAGCTCGCTTCGGGTGATTTCCCGCACGTCTTCGATGCATTATCGCGGCAGCAATAAACCCCTTCGCGAGATCGCGCGGGAATTAAACGTTGATGCGGTTGTCGACGGGTCCGTTCTTAGCTCGGGCGAACGGGTGCGGATCAACGTGGAGCTCGTTCATGCCGGCGTGGACCGGCATATGTGGAGCAATAGCTATGAGGGAGACCTGCGCGACGTATTCGTTTTGCAGGCTAACGTGGCCCGTAAGATCGCCGACGAAATCCGCGTCACGTTGACGCCGCCTGACCGGGCCCGGTTGGTCCGGGTTCGCACCGCCGATCCCGATGCGTACCAGGCTTATTCTAAGGGCCGTTTTTGGTGGAATACGCGCACCGAGGAAGATCTGAAGAAAGCGATCGGATTTTTCCAGCAGGCCATAGACAAAGATCCTAACTATGCCCTTGCGTACGACGGGCTTGCGGACTGTTGGATACCACTTGGATGGTATGGGTTCGTGGCGCCATCCGAGGCGTTTCCCCGCGCCAGGGACGCGATTACCAAAGCATTAAGTCTCGATGATTCACTCGCCGAAGCTCATACCTCTCTTGCCTTCTTGACCGCTTACTACGATCGCGATTGGGCCAGCGCCGAACGCGAGTTCCGCCGCGCCATCGAACTCAATCCAAATTACGCCAACGGCCACCATTGGTACGCAGAGTTCCTGTCACTCGTGGCCCGGCACGCGGAGGCCATCGCGGAATCGCAGCGCGCTCGTGAGCTAGACCCCCTGTCGAGCATCATCGACGCCTGGGTAAGTTCACGGTATTACTTTGCACGGCGCTACGAGGACGCGGTCAAGGAGGGGCGGAATGCAGTCGATCTTGGCCCTGATTTCGCGCCGGCGCACCTGGTTCTCGGCTATGCCTATGAGCAGAAAGGCATGCTGAAAGAAGCTGTCGCTGAATTCGAGACTGCTTCCAGGCTGGCCGCGGGATCGATGTACTCAGCTTCGCTCGCCCACGCTTTGGCAGGCGCGGGAAGAAGATCAGAAGCCTTGAATTTGCTCGAAGTTTTGAGGACGACGGCTAAGCGCCGATTTGTTTCCTCCTACGATCTGGCGATCTGTGAGATAGGGCTGGGCAACAAGGAACAGACACTCGACCTGCTGAACGCGGCGGTCCAGGAGCACTCGCCGCGCGTCGCCTTCATAGGCGTAGAACCTCGTTTTGACGAACTCCGGGCCGATCAGCGATTCGCGGCCTTGCTTCGATCGCTCGGCCTGTAATCTACAGCCTCACCGGCCTTTGCAGAAGCCCAGTCCCATCGATTAGAACACGGGCTTTGAACCGGGTATGCTTGGGTAGTCCCGCTCACAAAACGCTGCATCACGGGCTGGCGACGCGCCAACCGAATGTTGGCCCTCCGCAGCCGCGGAGGACGCGCACTGCCGAACTGCGAAGGGATAGCTGGGAGAACAGCCCTTCCCACCAACGACCCGCCACATGGTCCACAAACGGCGTTCGCGGAGATTCCCCCTGTATAGTCGCCAAGTGTTCCTCTATCGGCTCCGGGATTACGTAAGCGAACTTCCGGGACCGAGTACTCAGTCTCCAATCGCTTGACGGTGTGGCCTTGCAAGCAAGCTCGCTGCCGATCATGGCCCGGTTCGTGTCAGGCTCTCGATGCGCGCCGGAAATACCGGCGGGCGCACCGATTCGGCTTTCCACCCGAACAGGAATTCCACCGCTCCGCCGCACACGCGCCCCTGGCAGGGGCCCATGCCGCAGCGGGTATGCAGCTTGGCTTCGCGCCATCCGGCGCAGTGGCGTACGCGGGCCAGCGTGACGTCTTCACAACGGCAGATCATGGTCTCTTCACGCGGCAAAGCTTTCAGTTCTTCGCGCGGTGCGAAGGCCCGCTCGAGCGCGGCGGCGAACCGGCGATATCTATCGCGCGCGGCAAAGAGAGCGCGCGCCCGCGCCGGTTCCCCCGCGGCCGCGAATCCGGCAATCTCGCCTTCTACCAGCGCCAGTTCCAGGCCGCCGATTCCGGTGGCTTCTCCCGCCGAGTAGACGCCCTGGATGGAGGTCTGCTGCTGCTCGTCCACTGCAACGCCGCTGGCCGCCATGCGGCAGCCCAGCAGCGCCGCCAATTCGGCATTCGGCACCAGGCCGAAACCGCAGGCCAGGTAGTCGCAGCGCTCGGTCCAGGTCTTTCCGCCGCGACGGAGCGTGACGCTTTCAAGTTGGTTCGCGCCGCCGGCCTCGACCGGCCAGCAGGAGGTCAGATAGGAAATGCCCAGCAAGGCCGCGCGCAATCCCACAGCCTGCGTCAGCTTGCCGGGATGCGCGGCGAGGCGCAGACCGAAAGCCAGCAGCGCCGATGTCTTCGCCTGTTCCGCAATCAGCCGGACATCGGCGCCGTGCTCTTTCATGTACTTCGCCACGGCCAGCAGCAGCGGACCGCTGCCGGCAATCACGATCTTCTTTCCGGCAACCGGCAGGCCCGATTTCGCCAGAGCCTGCAGGCCGCCGGCGCCCATCACGTTGGGCAGCGTCCAGCCGGGGAAGGGAAGGAAGCGTTCGCGCGCGCCGGTCGCGAGAATCAAGCTGCGGTATCCCAACTCCATCTCTCCATCGAACTTTTCGACCGCGATACGGTTGGCGGCGGGCGCGGCGAAGACCCGCGCTCCGGCAATCCATTCGACCTGGTGCTTTTCCGCCGACTGGATCCACCGCGCCGCTTCCGCGGGCGCTTTGCCGGCGGCGGCGCGCCAGATCTGGCCACCGGGATGCGGATTGTCGTCGACCATGGCGGTACGCACGCCGCTCTCCGCCGCGCGCACGGCCGCGGCGAGTCCGGCAGGCCCGGCTCCGATCACGACCACGTCGTAATCAGGCATCGGTCTCGACCTCCATGCCGTTTTCACAAGGCACCTGGCAGCTCCGGCAATGCTCGCGGCCGTTGATGGAGACGCGGCATTCGAAACAGGTGCCCATGCCGCAAAGGGGCGCGCGAGGTTCGCCGGTGACGGACCGGCGGAAGCGGGTGACACCGGCGAGCGCGACGGCGGTGGAGACCATGGCGCCGTGGGGGACGGCGATGGGGATGCCATTGACTGAAAGGTGAACCGTATCAATCATGGTCGTGCTTCCCCGAAAGAGCCGCCTGAAAGACGGCTGCGGGTAAGGATTGCCGGCCCGATATTGCGGCAGGCCGGAAACGGCGTGTTAAGCTCGAAGCCCGGAGGGCGAAAGAAAGCCCACGGCGCAGAGCCGTGGGTATCGGCGGTGATTAACCAGCCCCGGAACGGGGCGAAAGAAGCACCCGGGCCTGGATTTTTACGCCCCGTTCCGGGGCTAACGCGTCCTGCGCGCGGTTCCCAGTGGTGGCGCACTGGACTATTCTCCTGCGCCCTTCGGACTTGGGCCGCGGAAGAATCGTCGCGGCCTGGGGACAAATTCATGGATGGTAATACAGTGGGTGGCGCAACCACGGGGCGGGGTGCGGTGCGCCTAGGCCGGGCTGTGCCCGGCTGGACCGATTGCCAATCGGTCCGCAGGTTAACCACCTGCCCCACAAGGAGTGCATCAGGCATGGTCTTGTGCCTGCTTTCTGCCGGGCAGATATGGTTCGACGGAAATCGCTGGAGCGCGATGCAATAGCTGGTCGGCCACCAGCTTGCCGGTGGCGAGCGAAGTCGTAATGCCCAGGCCTTCGTGGCCGGTTGCCAGGTACAGGCGCGGGTCTTCGGGGCACGGGCCGATCAGCGGCAGCTTGTCCGGTGTGGCGGCGCGAAAGCCGGTCCACGAGCGGATCGCGGAGAGCGAGGCTAAGCCCGGCATATACTCCTGCGCGCGCCGCAGCATGCGCGTGAGTATCTGAGTATCGATCTCGCCGTGCTCGGCGCCGAACTGGCGCGATGAGCCGATCAGCAACTGGCCGGTCTTGCGGGGCTGGACGTTGAAGGCCACCGAATCGGCTGTCATGGAATGCGCGCTTTTCAAATATCCGAGTTCGACCAGTTGGTGGCGCACGAAGCCGGGGTACCGGTCGGTGATCACCAGGTGGCCCTTGCGTTTCCGCACCGCAATCCCCGGAGTGAGTTCGGGGGCCCACGCGCCCGTGGCGTTCACCACCGCGCCTGCCGCGAGGAAGGAACCGTCGCGCAGTCTGATCCCCGTGCCACTCAGTTCCGCGGCGGCCTCTCCGGCGCGCACTGTGGCGCCGTGATCGCGCGCGCGTTCGAGCATGTAGCGCGCGGCGCAGGGCGGATAGACCACGGCGTCGTCGGGGACGCGCAACGCTCCCGCCAAGCCCGGGCGCAGGTTCGGCTCGGCCTGGGCGAGTTCCCGCGGACCGAGCACTTCCGCCCGCACGCCGATGGCTTCATAGACGGCGCGCTTACGTTCCACTTCGGCCATTTCCTCGCTGTCGGCAGCCACCCAGAGCGTGCCGGCGGAGACGTATTCCACGTCGGCGGGGAACTCGCGCGCACGCGCCATCCACAGGGTTCGCGAATAATTGGTGAGCGCGATCTGCGCCGGGGAATCGTCCATGACGACGATATGGCCCATGCCGCCGGCGGTCGCTCCGCCGCCCACCGGGCCCGGTTCGACGACCACCACGGCGAGGCCCGCCGCCGCGCACTCCTCCGCGCAGGCCGCGCCCACGATGCCGCCGCCGGCGATGGCTACGTCGTAGCTTGTGCCCATGAGCGGGGGATTCCGTAGCAGAAGGGATCGCGTTCGTCGAGCACCAGGTCGGCCTCGGCGTTGACGTAGGCGGAGCCGGTGATCTCCGGGTAGAGCTTGCCGCCGGCGACGGAGATGCGGCCGTCGAAGGTCGAGCCGGTGATGCTTTCCTGACGCCAGACCTGGCCGGGTTTCAGTTTGCCATCGGCGTAGAGGCAGGCCAGTTTGGCGCTGGTGCCGGTGCCGCACGGCGAGCGGTCGTAGGCTTTGCCGGGGCAGAGGACGAAGCTCTTGCTGTCGGCGCCTTCCACGGTGGGGTGGCCGAAGAGTTCGATGTGATCGATCGAGCCGCCATCGTCGCCGGCGATGCCGTGGGCTTCGAGCGACTGCCGGATACGCCACGCAAAATCGGTCAGCTCATCGACGCGATCGAGGGTGAGCGCCTGTCCGTGACCACCGCACAGGAAGAACCAGTTGCCGCCCCAGGCGATGTCTCCGTAGACCCGGCCGATGCCCGGCGCCTCCACCGCGACGTGCGCGGCGCTGCGGTGGCTGGCGACGTTGCGCAAGGTCACGGTGCCGTCGGTGTTCAAGCGCGCCTCGACATCGCCCACCACGGTTTCCAGGCGGACGCGGGCGCCGCGCTGGATGCGGCCCATGTATTCCAGGGTGGCGAGCAGGCCGATGGCGCCATGGCCGCACATTCCCAGATAACCGACGTTGTTGAAGAAGATCACGCCGGCGTCACAGGCGGGGCTGGAAGGCTCGCACAACAGCGCGCCCACCATGGCGTCGTTGCCGCGAGGCTCATTCACGGTGGCCGAGCGAAAGCCGTCGAAGCCGGCGCGGAAGCGGGCCAGGCGCTCCGTGATGGGGCCGGTGCCCAGATCGGGGCCGCCGGCGATGATGACGCGGGTGGGCTCTCCGCCGGTGTGGGAATCGATGATCTTGATGCGTTGTGGGTTCACTCCTTACCCCTCACTCTCATACCAGTTCAGATGTTCCTGGGCAAACAGGCGGAACTTCTGCTGGGCCACCCGCCGCGCGGTTTTCTTGTCGCGCCGCAGAATCGCCTCGGCAATTTCCACGTGCGCTACGGCCGAGGCGGTCATCTCCAGTTGGTGATTCTTGCGCAGGTTGCGCATGAACAAAAACGCCAGCAGCGGCATCAGGGTCTGTGCCAGCAGGCGGGGAAGCACGCTGTTGCCGGAAAGCCGCCAGAGCGCCTGGTGGAACTGGACGTCGAACTCGTGGTAGCGGCGGATGTCGCGCACTTCGGCCGCCTCTTTCATCTTTTCGGCAACGGCGATGAGCTTGCGGATTTCGACGTCGGGCGCGATTTCGATGGCGAGATCCACGGCCAGGCGTTCCAGTTCCTCGCGCACGCGCAGCACCTGGCTGATTTCGTCGCGCGTCAGCGCCGTCACCACGCAGCCCTGGTTGGCCTTGCGCACCACCAACCCCTGATGCTCGAGCGCCACCAGCGCTTCGCGCACGGTGGGCTGCCCGACGCCGATCTGGCGGGCCATGCGCGACTCCACGATGCGGTCGCCGGGCTTCAGATCGCCCGAAACGATCAAGCCGCGAATGGTTTCGGCGATCCGATCGGCGATGGGCGGCCTTCTTCCCAGGTTCTGCGAAAGCGCCTCCAGCGTGCCTGAGATGCCGCGCGGCATTACCGCGCCGCCAGTACCGGCCGGAAAGCGATGGCTTTGCGAATGATGCCGAGAATCTCTTCGCGTTCCGCGCCTTCTAGGGGCAAGCGCGGCGCCCGCACCATTTCCGAGCCAAGTCCGGTTTCCTGCATGGCGAGCTTGATGTATTGCACCAGCTTCACCTTGGTATCGAGGTGCAGCAGCGGTGTATACCAGCGATACAATTCGCGCGCCTGTTCCCATTTGCCGGCGATGGCCAGATCCCACAGCGCGCGATTCTCGCCGGGGAAGGCGTTCACCAGGCCGGAGATCCAGCCCTCCGCGCCGAGCAGGATGCTTTCCAGCACCAGGTCGTCCACACCGCCGAAGAGAATGTAGCGGTTGCCCACGAGATTGCGCAGGTCGGTGATGCGGCGGACATCTTCGGAAGATTCCTTGATGGCCACCAGGTTCGGCTCATCGGCGAGGCGGGCGAAGGCCTCGGGCACGAGGTCGACGCCGTACGATACCGGGTTGTTATAGACCATGACGGGCAAGCCGGTGGACTTGGCCACGGTGCGGTAGTGGGTGATGGTCTCTCGCTCATCGGACTTGTAGACCATGCAGGGGAGGACCATCAGGCCATCCAGGCCGATCTTTTCGGCATCGCGCGCGAAGCGGCAGGCGAGCGCGGTGGTGTATTCGGCGACGCCCGTCAGAACCGGGATGCGGCCGCGCACCACCCCCTTCATCTCGCGCAGTATGGTGAACTTCTCATGGTACTCGAGGGCGGTATTCTCGCCGACGGTTCCCAGAAAGACGACGCCGTGAATGCCGGCCTGGATCATGCCTTCGAGGTGTCTGGCAGTGGCGGCGAGATCGAGAGACTGATCCTGGCGGAACTGAGTGGTGATGGCGGGGAATACGCCTTTCCAATTGGGTTTCATATTCTGAGTGCGGTCCCTTCCGAACGATAACTTATAATCTATAGAATTCGGGGACTAAGGTCAAACCCGGTGGGCGGATTTTGCTCGACAAAGAAATGAAAAAGACCCAGCGCCAACCGAGCATCGCGATCTCCAGCGGCGCTCACCCACGCCGCACCACGAAATAGGGTTGATTGGTCAGATCCGGGCCGAGCCCGGGATACAGCCACGCCTTGGCGCGGGATTCCCGCACCTCGAAGTAATACTGCAACGCGTAGGGGGAATCCGTATACGCGGCCGGGACGGTTGCGGCCCACGCGTCGCCGCGCTCTTCCATTTCGACGGATTGGAATCGCTCCGCCTGGTTCACGTGCCGGTAATACATCCGCACCGATGCCGGCTTGCGATCCGGCACGGCGATCTCGAGCGCCACGGCTTCCTTTGCCCGGAAGGTCTTCGGTTGCCGATGCAGGCACTGCGCCATGTCTTGCTCGGGCCGCTCGAATACCTCCATGATGGCGGTGCGCACGCGCGGCTCGTCGACCAAATGCGCCGCGCCGGCCTTCTGCTCCATGGCGGCGATATCTTCATCCATCGGCGGAAGGCGGTCGGCCCACTGGCCGCGCACCGAGTAACGGTCGCCGGCGGACAGATCCGCCACGTATTCCAGCTTCGAGCGGCGAGCCACGCCGGCCCAGATAGCGCGCGCTTCCTTGTACTGTTTCAACGATTCTTCCAGCGCCTCGCGGTCGCCGGTTTGCTGGTGAATCGCGTACAGCACACCAGCCCGAAGCTTCGATGCGAAGAAGAGCCCCACCGCCGCCAGCAGATCCACGTCCACGGCGACACGGCGCAGCTCCGGCGAACTGTCGAACTGGGCGCGCGAAAGTGTGATGGCCGGCTGCGCGCAATCTTCCAGCCAGGACGCCACCTCGAGCGGCGAGTACTTGCCGCCGCGCTCGCCTTTCAGCAGCTCATCGGCGAAATCCGTCATGCGCGAAAAGAGTTGGGGATCGAGCGGGCTCACGTTCTGGAAGGTCTTGGGCGATGGAGTATCGCCATAGGGATTGCGAAGGCCCTCGTCCGCCATCGGCATGTTCCAGTAGATCTCCGGCCAGAAGGTGTCGCACGCCGCCGAAGGCAAATGCGCCGTGGTCACGAGCGGCAGCACGCGGCTGGCCTTGGCCAGGGCTTCCTGGACGATTTCGGCGTCCTTGCCGAATTGTTTGCGCAGCGGGCGCTCAAAAACTTCCGGCTCGGTTTCAGGGCTGTACAAAGCGCGGCCCCACACGCGATACCACTGCTCAAACTTTTGCCAATCGCGAGGCGGTTCGAGCGATGAATCCGCGTACCCGCAGCGCGTGCTTCCGGCCGCGGTGCCGCGCCGCCCGCGAAAGGTCAGCGGCTCCATCACGTCCGCGCCCGTCGATCCGCAGAGACGGAACGCGCGGGAATAAGCCGCGGCCCACTGCGGCTCGGCCCACAGCAGCAGGCGCTGCGTGCCGGCCCAGACGCGATGACGCACCGTGTACTTGCGGTCCTCTCGCAGCAGGTCGGCATAGCCGTAGCGCGTGAAGCTGCGCGAGCCTTCGCTGAGCGCCATCAACCGGCTTCCCACGTGGCCTACCACCGGCCGCTCCTGCTCCCGAATCTCCGCCTGGTGATAGGGCAGGCCGAGGTGCTCGGCCCAATATTTCGCGGAAACATTCACGGGCAGGCCGGTGGCCAGCGCCGAATCGATCATGGCAGTGTCGATGCCCTTGGCGTGCAGGTCGATTTCCACTTTCCGCCCGCAGGCTTTCACGCCATCGAAGACGGTTCGCCAGAAATCGTAGCTGCCTTCCGCCACGCCGCTCTCACCGTGGATGCGGAGGGCCACGGCGCCGATCTTCGGGCAGGCGCGCAGCACCGCCGCCAGCGCGTCGCGGCAATAAGGCCCGTGGGTTTCGTTCGTCAGGCCTTCGATGACATAGCGGGCGCGCGGGCTGTTGGTCAACTGGTAGCCGTGCATCCACACGCCCAGTTGGAAATCCAGGCCGCGCCGCGCGGTTTGTTCGCTGATGAAGCGCAGCATGTCAAGGTTGCGATCACGCTCCGCATCGGGCAGGTTGGACGCCCTCACTTCATAGCCCGGCAGCTTCACGAGAAAAGGGTAGAGGAACAGAAAATACGAATCGGCCACATTCTGCAGGAAGTCGTAGCCCAGGCCGAAGCCCAGGTGCAGGCGGTTGAAGCGGTTGGCCGCCAGCATGGTGAGGTACTGCTGCCAGCCTTCGCGATCGTGGAACCACGGCTTATCGAGCGGCTCGCTGGTGAACTGCCGCATCACGCTACGCACCGGGTTGGCCGGCTGTTCGGCGAGGGGTTTGGGAATTTCGAGCGGCATGCCGTGGCGGGCGCGGTCGGCCAACTCGAGCAGCGCGTACGCCAAGCCGCGCGCATCGCCGCCGGCGGCTAGCAACACCGGCCGGCCCGCGGTGGTGGCGGAAGAGAGCCGGAAGGATTCGGGGGCGTCCGCCCCGCTTTTGCCACTCGAAGCCACGATGCAGCGTTCGCCCGGGGCGGCTTCCCGCACCGCGCTACGGCGGCGCACTGTGCGGCCACTCTCTTCGAAAGCGCGTTCGAGTTCCGCCATGGCCCACTTGACTGGTTCCGAAGCAGCGATGGGGTCCGATGAACCGGCCACCAGCGAGACGTTCCCGGGGGCAGCGCGGCCCCGCGGCGCGGAGGCCAGAGCGCCGCCCGCCAGCGCGGTTTTGAGTAGAAAGTCCCGCCTCTTGATGGGAGCGCTATCGGACATGCCGGCCCATGGTCAGGTCGATTTTACCACTAGCCGTCATTTCTCACAGACGTGCAGCGCTGGTGCAGTGGCGCACGCACCTCGATATCGGTTATGGCACGCGCTCTTCGAAATGGCCTGTCATCTGTATTTGGGGGAGCCCGCACCCGGCCCCGGGGGCATGATTCCAATTGCCTCAAAGACTCCCAGCGGAAACTCGAACGTCACTGGCTCGCAATCCTCCGAGATCCACGTCTGATCGACCAGTTTGTATTCCATGACGTCGTCGGTGTCCTTCAGGGCGACACGCATCGTCCGGCCCGTCAGCGCCAGTATTACCGCTGCGCGCTTCTTTCCATTCGCCATTCTGACGATCATCATCGTTTCTGCTTTTTAAGTGCTTTGGCCTTAAGAGTAAGTCCAATACAGGCGTCTTACAAGAAAAATATGGCCGGTGGTTAGTTCTGTTTGGTCTAGTACTTTTGGCGAAAAGCGACTTAGAATTTAACAGTACCTTCGGCAGCGGCGATGGCCGCTTGCCCCAGTGCGATGCCACCATCGTTGGGTGGAACCTGTGCGTGCAGGTAGACTTCAAGCCCGTTGCAGCGCAAGGCCGCCGCGGTGGTACCGAGCAGCCGCATGTTTTGAAACGTGCCGCCGCTGAGGCAGACGCGCCGCAAACCTGTCTCGCGCGCGATGCGCAGGCAAACTTCGGCGGTGGCCTCGGTGAGGGTGTTGTGGAACTTCGCGGCCTTCACCGGCGCGGCGGCCGGGTCGCGCAGAATCTCCGCCACCAAGGGGCGGAAATCCACCTGCCACGGGCCGTCGCCTTCGATCGCGAATTCGTAACGGCCTTGCTCGCCACTCTGCGCGATCATCTCCAGCTCGATGGCCGCCTGGCCTTCGAAGGTAACTTCGCGGCGCAGCCCGATGAGCGCCGCGACGGCGTCAAACAACCGCCCGCACGAGGACGTCGGCACGGTGTTGAGACCGGTTGCGATCATCCGCCGCACCACGCGCACGCGCTCTTCGGCCACGCCTTCTATGGAAGCGCCCGCGCCGAAGGTGTCCGTGAGATAGCCCAGCGCCGCGCGCCAATTCTCGCGCACAGCCGTATCTCCCCCCGCGAGCGGCACGTAGCGCAGGTGCGCGCGCCGCGTGAAGCTTGCATAACCGGCCACCAGGAATTCACCGCCCCAGATCGCGCCGTCCGTCCCATACCCCGTGCCGTCGAAGGCCACGCCGATCACTTCGCCAGCCAGAGAGTGCTCGGCCATGCAGGAAGCGATATGGGCGTGATGGTGCTGGACGCCGATGGACGGCAGGCCGGTGCTCTCCAACGCGTACTTGGTGGTCAGGTATTGCGGATGGAGATCGTGCGCCACGGCGCGCGGCTCCACGCGAAAGAGCTTCTTCAAGTTGCGGAGGGTCTCCTGGAAGAATTCGAGGGTTTCGTAGTTCTCCAGGTCGCCGATGTGTTGGCTCAGGATGGCGTGCCTCCCCTTGGTGAGACAAAAGGCATTCTTTAACTCACCGCCGCATGCCAGCAGTTCCGGCACTTCGCGCCCCAGGTCGAGGGTCTGCGGCGCATAGCCGCGCGATCGCCGCATCACGCGTTCGCGCCCTTCGAAGACGCGCACCACGGAATCGTCGGTGCGCATGTAGATGTCGCGGTCGTGGGTCAGAAACCAGTCGGCGGTTTGCGAGAGCCGCTGGCGGGCTTCCCCGTTATCGACCACGATGGGCTCTTCGCTCAAATTGCCGCTGGTCATCACCAAGGCATCGTAAGGCGCATCCACGAACAGCAAATAATGCAGCGGCGTGTATGGCAGCATCACGCCGAGGGTGCGATTGCCAGGCGCGATGGCGTGGGGCAGTGTGACAGACTCAACGCGCCGCAGGATCACGATGGGCCGCTTGGTCCCCGACAGCGCCTCTTGTTCCGCCTCCGGGACATGGCACAGCGCGGCGGCCGCGGCCAGGTCCCGCACCATCACGGCAAACGGCTTATCGCTTCTGCGTTTGCTCGCGCGCAGGCGCTCGACGGCTTCCCGGTTGCGCGCATCGCACGCCAGGTGAAATCCGCCCAGGCCTTTTATGGCCAGCACCTCACCCAAGGCCAGCCTGCGGCGCGCTTCTTCGACCGGCGCCGAAAGGCGCGGCCCGCAAGCCGCGCAGGCGTTAGGCTGCGCGTGAAAGCGGCGGTTGCGCGGGTCTTCATACTCCGCCTGGCAGGCCGCGCACATGCGGAAAGCGGCCATGGTGGTCTTGGGGCGGTCGTAGGGAATGTCGCGGATAATGGTGTAGCGCGGGCCGCAGTTGGTGCAATTGGTGAAGGCGTAACCATAGCGGCGGTTGGATGGATCGGTGAAATCGGCGAAGCAGTCGGAGCAGGTGGCGACGTCGGGCGAGACCAGCGCAAACTCCCCGGTGGAGGCGACGCTGCGGCGAATCACGAAGGCCGTTTCGCCGAGTGCTGCGACTTCCGAAACCTGCATTTCCTGAATCCACGCGAGCGGCGGCGGCTGGTGCCGCACGGCCTCGACGAAACTATCGAGCGCCGTGCGGGGGCCTTCCACTTCGGTCACTAACCCGGCCGACGAGTTCAGCACCCATCCGCCCAGTTGGCGCTCCTCCGCCAGGCGGTGCACGAAGGGCCGGAAGCCCACGCCCTGCACGATGCCGCGCAACTGAATCCGCAGCCGCGCCTCACCCATCCCAGCGCCCCCGCTGGCGCAACTTCGCGACCTCTTCGCGCGCCAGTGCTTGCAGCTTGACCATGTCCACTTTGGACGTGCGATTGAACGGCATCGCGCCCGGCTCCAGAATCACGTAATGCAGCGGGCGCATGTAGCTGGTCAACCCGCGCGCGTGTTTGCGCAGTTCCGCCTCGCTCAATTCGACGCCCGGCTGCGGCTCCACAAACGCGATGATGGCTTCGCTCCAGAGGGCGTGCTGGTGCCCCACCACACCGACGTTGGCCACGCGGCCCGACATGGCGCTGAAGTGGTTCTCCACATCGCCGGGGAAGACCTGGTGGCCGGCCGGCTTCAAGACCCATTTGGCGCGCCCGGAGAAATGCAGGCCGCGCTCATCGGCGAAGCCGAGATCGCCGGTGTAGAGCCAGCCGTCGGATGAAAGGGCGCGCGCGGTCGAAGCCGGGTCGTTCACATATCCCAGGAAAGTCTGCGGCCCTTGGAAGCAGATGTGCCCGACTTCGCCCGCGCCCACTTCGCCGCCCGCCGTTCCGGCCGCATCCATCGGTTCGCGCACCGACATGCGGTAAGCCGGCATGGCCCAACCCAGACCGTCCGCCACGACATCCGCGCCACCCAGGGCCGTGTAGGTGCAGAAGCCGGAGGCTTCGGTGAGGCCCAATCCGGTGGCGATTCGCGGCGCCATCTCCAGCATGCGGCCGAGAAACGGCTTGGGTACCGCCTGCCCGCCGTAGACCGCCAGTTCCAGGCTCGACAAATTGCGGCTCGCGTAATCGGCGGTGCGCCATTCCAGGTGGAACATGGCGGGAATCTGCCCGAGCAGAGTGACGCCATGGCGCTCGATAGCCTCCAGGCTTTTCACCGGGTCGAAGACTTCCAGCGTGACCGCGGTTCCGCCGGCGAACAGCGACGTGAGGAGGATTTCCGATTGCCCACCCACGTGCGACGCCGGCAGGTTGCACAGCACTCTCTGCTCCGGCCCGAAGTGGAAAGCCGCCGCCAGGCACAGGTTCTGGCAGGCGATGCCGCGATGCGAGAGCAGCGCCGGCTTGGGCGAGCCGGTAGAGCCGGTGGTGAAGATCACCTGCGCGCCGTCGTGTTCGCTCACTTCCCATGGAGTGGCTGCCGCATTCCCGTTGGTCTCGAGGAGGCCGAAGAAGCTAGCGGCCCCGGCGATGCACTCAGCCGGCGGCGAGAACTGCACGAAGTGTTCGACGAAATCGCACCTGGCGCGCACGGCCTCGGCCAGCGCGGCGAAATCCGCCCGCGGGGTTTTCCCCAAAAAGAAATATCCCTTCGCGCCGACCAGCCCCAGGCAGCGGATCACCTCCGCCGGTTCGAGGCGCAAATCGAGCGGCGCATGAATCACGCCCATGCGAAAACAGGCGTATTCCAGCAGGATATGTTCGTTGAACAGGGGCAGGGAAGTAGCCAGGAAATCGCCCTTGCGAAAACCAATCCGTTCCAACTCCGTGGCCAGCGACAGGGAGCCGCGCTGCAGTTGGCGCCACGTCAA
>Ga0181536_10002296_pt1 | contig 21786 bp, 20 predicted proteins | sample PEATcosm2014_Bin_41_FD_121105 | JGI IMG/M metagenome (GOLD analysis project Ga0181536, IMG submission 121105) | Peatland microbial communities from MTU Mesocosm Facility, Houghton, MI, USA - PEATcosm2014_Bin17_60_metaG | ecosystem: Environmental > Terrestrial > Soil > Wetlands > Peat | place...
AACGACATTTCGGGTGGCGGCACTTGCCAAATCAGCGCGCCGCGCAGGCCCTCGTTCTTGCAGCGCTCCAACTCGCGCACGGCCTTGCCGATATCGAAGGTCGAGATCGAAGCGAGTCCGAGGAGCTGCTTCGGCGCGTAGCGGCAAAACTCGATGAGCCAGTCGTTATAGACCCGAAAGCAGGCCTCTTGCACGGCGGGGTCCGTGATGCCGAACTGCTCCAAGCCGTACGTCGGGTAGAGCACCTCGCACGAGACGCCGTCCACCGCCATTTCTTTGAGCCGGGCGGCCGGATCGTACGCTCCCCGACGCCGAGGCGCACGCGTCTTCATATGATCGTACGACGGCGCCCGGTCCCGCAGTGCTGGCGGCAGTCGCTCCGCCCAGAGATCCGGGTCCTCGACGACGTGCGAGTCCGATGAAATCAACAGCTCAGCACTCATGGTCCGAACGGCTTCGTTACGGTGCGGGCAAACCTTTCACCGGCCGCGACGAAGTCCGACGGTCACGGCATGAACGGCGGCATTCTCATTCCCGCCGGCGCATTCTACGAGTAAGCCGCGATGATATCGCGCGCGGAAAACCCCTTCGGGATGACCTTGTATTTGGCGGCCACGTCGATCACCGGCTGAATCTCTTGCGGATCGAGCGCGGAGGTATACCTGGCGCGCGTCATATGCGCAACCGTCGTCAGCTCGATGCCGGAGTACTTCGCGAGCACCGGCGCCGTCTGGTCCGGGTGCGTGTTGGCAAACGCGTCGGCTTTTGCCAGCACCGACGTAAACGATTTGATTACGGCCGGATTCTTTTGCACGTAATCGGGGCTGCTGAGCCAAGCCGTAGCCAGGAAACGCGGTGCGATCCCGAGTGAGGGATCGCCGATGTTACGATACCTCCCGGTAGCCACCAGGCTCGCCAGAGTGGGGTTCGCGACCGCGGCGGCAGCGATGCGGCCGGCGTCGAGCGCGACGGCGACCTGCGTGCCGGTCAGCTCGACGAACTGCATCGTATCGGAATGTCCTCCGCTCCGGTCGACCCAACCCTTGATGCTCGTCGCCAAGATGTCGTTGAGCGCCGAGCTCGACACGGTTTTTCCGTCGAGGTCGGCCGGCGAGTGAATCGGGCTGTTCGCCGCGACGAGTACGCCGACCGCCGGCGCGGTCGAGAGATACAGATTGCAGCCTGCAACGAGCGTGAGCGGGACCCCGCGAGCATGCGCGGTGATGACCGCGAACAAGCTCACGATCCCGAAATCGATGCTGCCGCCGGCCAGGGCGGCGGCGACCGCCGTACCGCTGTTGACGACTTGAAATTCGACGTCGAGTCCGGCATCGCGGAACATCCCCGAATCCAACGCGTACAGCATCGGCGTAGCGAAATCGTTGGGCACCGCCCCCACCCGGACGTGGACCGGCGTTTGCGCGGCGGCAATCGCGGACGTCGATTCGAGCGCGGCGGCGGCCGCGAGCGGTGCCAGGCACAGCCGGCCGAGCGCAGCCCGCCGGTTCTCACGTTGGTTCATGCAGAGTACTCCTCGCGCACCCTATTCGGCGATGCGGTAGCGCTGCTCCGCCCGCGTGTAGTCCGCCAAGCCGACGAGCGTGGTGAGCTCGTCGAACGGCATCAGTGGTGGTAGTGCGTCGTGGTCGCCGGAAGCCAGCGCGGCGAAGGCGGTGCGCATCGCTTGCGCGGCGGCTGCCAGCGCGACGTTATACGTCACGAACCGGTAGCCCATCGATTGCATCTCGTCGAACGGCACGACCGGCGTCTTGGGCATCATATTCGCCAACGTCGTGGGAAACGACGATGCGAAGGTGCGCATCTCGTCGACGCTCTGCAACGCCTCGATGAAGACGATGTCCGCGCCTTCCTCGACGAACGCGCGGCAGCGGGCCATCGCTTCATCGAACCCGCGTCCGCCGCGGGCGTCGGTGCGCGCCATGATGACGATGTCGCGTTCCTTGCGCGCGTCGACTGCCGCGCGGATCTTCATCCGGGCTTCACCCGCCGGAATCACCTCGCGTGCGCCGCCGTAATGACCGCATTTCTTGGGCCACACTTGATCTTCGATCAAGATGCCGGCCGCGCCGGCCCGCGCGTATTCGGCGACGGTCCGGTACACGTTCATGGCATTGCCGTATCCGGTATCGCCGTCGGCGATGAACGGGAAGCCGGGCGCGGCCGCGGCCGCGTTGCGCACGTGCTCGAGCATGTCGGTAAACGTGATCAGCCCGGCGTCGGGCAGCGCGTAGCCGATCGCCGACACGCCGAAGCCGCCCAGCAACGCGCAGGGCAGGCCGGCCTGCGCCGCCAGCCGGGTCGAAAGCGGGTCCGAAACGACCGGGCAAACGTGCAGGGTGCGGGTCCCGCAGAGCATGCGCAGCGTGGCGACGGCGTCGGGCATTGGGCTGCTCCTCGAGTTATGCATGGCGTAATCCAAGCGGTAAAGGCGGGCGCGGTGAGAAAAGATGCTACCATCTTCGGGTGCTTGCGTGGGGGAATTATCTGTGTCGCTCGTTTTAGCCCTCGACATCGGCGGCACGTTCACGGACTTGGTCGCGTTCGATCTGACGAACGGGCGGATCCATCACGCCAAGAGCTCCACGACGCCGTACGACCTGGCGGTCGGCATTCGCGAAACGCTGCAGAAGAGCGGCTTGCCGATGAAGGACGCCGAGACGTTCATCCACGGCTCGACCGTCGCGATCAACACGGCGATCGAGCGTACCGGAGCGCGCACCGCGCTGGTCGTCACCGAGGGCACGCGCGACGTCTACGGCATCGGTCGCGGCAATCGCCCTGAAGCCTACAATCTGTTCTTCGAGCGGCCCACGCCCTACGTTCCGCGCCGGCACACGCACGAGATCGCCGAACGCCTCAACGCGGCCGGCGAGGTCGTCACCGTGCTCGAACGCGGCGAGGCGCGCGACCTAGCGCAACGCCTCAATGCCGAGAACATCGAGTCCGTCGCGGTCTGCTTCTTGCACTCGTGGGCCAATCCCGAACACGAAGTCGCGGTCGGCGAGATCTTCGCCGACCTGGCGCCCGGCATCTACCGCTCGCTCTCGCACGACATCCTGCGCGAGTACCGCGAATACGAACGCACGTCGACGACCGTGCTGAACTCGTACGTCGGGCCGCGCGTGAGCACGTACTTGTCGGACCTGGAAGGGTTGCTCGAATCGTTCGACTTCCACGGCCGGCTCTTGATCATGCAATCGAACGGCGGCACGATGTCGCCGGCGACCGCCAAGCGCATTCCGGTCGCGATGATGGAATCGGGTCCGGTCGGCGGCATCATCGCGGCGGCCGAGGTCGGCGCGCACCTCGGCTATCCCAACGTCATCGCGTTCGACATGGGCGGGACGACGGCCAAGGTGAGTCTGGTCCAGAACAGCGAGCCCGACATCGCCCAAGGCTATTTCATCGGCGGCATCTCGACCGGTCATCCGGTGATGTTGCCGGTCGTCGACATCATCGAGGTCGGCGCCGGCGGCGGCAGCATCGCGTGGATCGACCAGGTGGGCGCGCTCAAGGTCGGACCGCGCAGCGCGGGCGGCTACCCGGGACCGGTGTGCTACGGCCAAGGCGGCACCGAACCGACGGTGACCGACGCCAACGTCGCGCTGGGGCGCGTGATCGCGGAGCGGTTCCTCGGCGGCGAGATGCCGCTCGGCGTGGAGGCGGCGCGCGAGAGCATTCGCACGAAGATCGCCGACCCGCTCGGCATCAGCGTCAACGAAGCGGCGCTCGGCATCATCAAGATCGCGATCGCCGAGATGTCGCTGGCGGTGCGCGGCGTGTCGGTTGCGCGCGGCTACGATCCGCGCGACTTCGCGATGCTCGGCTTCGGCGGCGCCGGCGGGCTGCACGCGTCCGAGATCGCGCGCGAGCTGCACATCCCGACCTTGATCGTACCGCGCGTTCCCGGACACTTCTCGGCGTTCGGCATGCTGATGGCCGACTTGCGCCACGACTACGTGCGCACGTACTACAAGCCGCTGCTCGAGTGCGACTTCGACGACATCGCGCGCGTGTTCGACGAGATGATCGACGACGGCAAGGCGCTGCTGGCCGACGAGGGCACCGCCGCCGAAGCGATGGCCGTGCAGCGGTTTCTCGACGTGCGCTACGTCGGCCAAGAATTCCCGATCCAGACGCCGGTCAGCGACGAGGATCTGCGCAGCGGCGACCCCGAGCGTGTCCGGCGCGCCTTCGACGAGTTGCACGATCGCCGCTACGGACACCAGGCGGTCAACGAACCGGTGGAGGTCGTGAACTTGCGCCTGACCGCGAGCGGGCGGCGCGAGCGGCTCACGTTTCCACGCATCGAGCGCCAGGTGCTGGGTGACGCGCTGTTCGCGCGCAACCCGGTCGTGCTCGACGACCCCGAGCATCCCGTCGACACGCCGGTTTACGACCGCGAAAAACTGCCGCCCGGATCGAAGATCACCGGGCCGGCGATCGTTTGGGAATACGCGTCGACGACCGTGCTCTTGGCCGGTGACGCGCTGACCGTCGCCGACGGCGGCGAACTGATCATCACCATCGGAGCACCAGCATGATCGCCGAACAGCCCACCCGGCTCGACCCCGTCACCCTCGAGGTGCTGCGCAACGCCTTCCCGGCGATCGCCGACGAGATGTCGGTCGATCTGCAGCGCACCTCGTACAACATGATGATCTACGAGATCCGCGACTACTGTTGCGCGCTGCTGGACGCCGAAGGCCGCCTGATCTCCCAGAACATCGGCGGCGTGTCGCACTTCGTCGCCGATCTCGGCGTCGTGATCAAGGACGGCGTCCAACGCTTCGGCCGGAACGGGTTCGCGCCCGGCGACGTGATCCTGATGAACCATCAGCGCGTCTCCGGCCAGCACCTCAACAACGTCTGCATCTACACGCCGTTCTTCGTCGCCGGCGAGCTGACCGCGTTCGCGATCGTGCGCGCGCACTGGGGCGACGTGGGCGGCATGAGCACCGGCTTCGGCGCCAACAACGTCGCCGACCCGTGGATCGAAGGGCTGCAGTTCGACCAGCTCAAGGTGTACGAGGCCGGCGTGCCCGACGCGAAACTGCTCCAGATGATCCGCGACAACATCCGCTATCCGGACGCGGCGATGGGCGACATGCGCTCGCAGATCGCGGCCTGCAAGCTCGCCGAACGGCGGCTCGAAGAGCTCTACGCGCGCTACGGGCGTGAGGTGATCTCGCGCTCGATCGAAACGATCTTCGACGAAACGGAACGCAAGTGCCGGCTCGTCGTGGGCGAGATCCCCGACGGCGTCTATGAAGCCGAGTCGTACATGGACAGCGACGGGATCGATCGCAACGCGACCGTGCCGCTGCGCGTGACCGTCACCGTCAGCGGCACCGACATGACGATGGACTTGACCAAATCCTCGCTCGAGCGCAAGGGCGGCATGAACGCGCGCACGCTGGCGGCGCCGTACATCGCCTACAAGGGGATCACCGGTCCGCTCGACCCCGTCAACGAGGGTTCGTTCCGTGCGCTGAAGGTCGAGATCCAAGAAGGCAACATGCTGATGGCGCGGTTTCCCGCGCCGATGGCCGGTTGGAGCCGCGCGCTGCCGACGATGGTCGACACGATCGTCAAGGCGCTCGCGCCGGCGCTGCCCGACCGCACGCCCGGCGCGCATCTGGGCACGCTCGGCGGCGGCTGCGCGTTCTTCGGCCGCGATCCCAAGAGCGGAAAAGCGTTCGTGCTGCAAACGATCGAAGGCGGCGGCTGGGGTGGCCGGCCGTGGCAAGACGGGCCGTCGGCGAGCGTTTCGGTCTGCCAAGGCGACGTTCGCAACACGCCGATCGAGACGATCGAACTGAAGTCGCCGGTGCGCGTCGACCGCCGTTCGCTGCGCGAAGGCTCCGGCGGCGCCGGGAAATTTCGCGGCGGCCTCGGCCAGCTCACGCAGTTCACGAACTTGGTCGAAGGCAGCTGGAACCTCAGCAACAACGGCCGCCGCAAGCTGCCGCCCTGGGGCGTGTTCGGCGGCGGCAGCGGCCGGGCGTCGGTCAATCGCGTGCGGCGCACCAAAGACGAGCCGTTCGCGGTCGAGGATCCGTATCGCGCGCTCATGCCGGCCGGTGCGTCGGTGATCGTCGAAACCGCCGGCGGCGGCGGGTGGGGAGATCCGTTCGAACGCGAGCCCGCGCGCGTGCTCGACGACGTACTCGAAGGTCTGATCTCGATGGAAGCCGCAGGCGCCGACTACGGCGTCGTCATCCGGGCCGATCGTACCGTCGACGACGCCGCGACCGCCACGCTGCGTGGAGAACGCCGATGACGCGCCTGCGTTTGCTCGCTGCGCTGGCGTGCGCGTTGCTCGTTATCGTGGCTGCGGTTCCGCAGCGGAGCGAAGCCGCAACGCTCACCACGATCCGCGTCGGCCGTGCCAGCCCCGAATCGTTCCTGTTCGCGCTGCTCGACGTCGGCGTCGCCGCGCACATCTGGGAGCGAGTCGGGCTGAACCTCGACATGTCGGCGTTCAAGTCGGATTCGCAACAGCAACAGGCCTTCGTTGCCGGCCAGCTCGACTTCGCGATCGGCTCGGGCCCCTCGATGGGCTACCGCGCGAAAGGCGTTCCCGCCATCGCGGTCGCCGAGATGTACGGATCGCCGGCCAACATGTGCGTCGTCGTGTCGGACAACGGCCCGGTCAAGAGCGTCGGCGACCTCAAAGGGAAGACGGTCACCGTGTCGTCGTCCGGTTCGCTCACCGATTGGCTCGTGCACGAAACTTCGCGCGAGCAAGGCTGGGGCAACGACGGCATCACCTCGCTCGGCATGGGTGAGGTGCAGCCCCGCATCATCGCGATGAACAACGGCCAGACGGCCGGCACCGTCGTCGACCTCAGCGTCGGCTACCGGCTCGAAGACATCCATCAAGGCCACGTCTTGATGTCGTTCGGCTTCATCAAGAACTTCATCACGCACGTCATCTTCGCCAGCAACGACATGGTGGCGAGCCATCCCGACACCGTGCAGCGTTTCTTGCGCGGCTGGTTCATGACCGTGGCGTATGCCAAGACGCACAAAGCGGAGACGGTTGCCGCCGGCGCGGCGGCGCTCCACCAGTCGCCGGCGGTGATCGCGAAGCTCTACGACGTGGAGATCCCCGGGCTGTCGAACAACGGTGCGTTCGACGAGTCGGCGGTGGCGACGGTCGACAAATCGCTGCAAGAGCTCGGGATCACCGACTCGACGCCCGATCCGAAGACGCTGTATACGACGCGCTTCGTACCCGTCAAAGTCCAGTAGCGTACCGGCATAGTGTGATTGCGGCCATAGCAATTTCGCAGTAACCATCGAACCGTCAAGTCGAATGTCACCTTCCGGGAGTTGGTTCTCGGTGAAAGCCTCAGGTGACCGACAATGTTGAATTTTTTTGGCGCAAAGAAGAAGCCGGACGGGTCGAAGCTCCGAGCGATGCTCCCCGCGACGCATGCCTTCGTGACGTTCGTCGTGCGCGGAACGGGCCTGGAAGGTCGCCTCTGTTTCGAGGGCGCGTCGGTGAAGACGTTCCGCACGACCAAGATTGCCGGGATGGTGCCCGGGCAAGACGGCGTCTTCACGTACAGCAACCAGTCCGGCAAGTTCATGTTCACCGCGCGGCTCGTCTCGATGACCGACGAACAAGCGATCTTCAACCTGCCGGACGAGATCAAGACGGTGGCGCGCGCGCCGGTACCCGACCGCCGGACCGACCCGCGCATCGATACGACGGTCAACGGCGAATGGCGTTTCAAGCCGGTCGGAAAGATCGTCACATCGTGGTCCAAGGTGGTGATCAGCGACCTGAGCCGCGTCAGTGCCAACATGACGGCCGAGCGTGAGTTCAAGGCCCAGGACGTCATCGAGGTGCGCATGACCCTGGAAGCCGGCCGGCCGATCACGATCGATGCAACGATCGTCCGGTCGGAAAAGACCGGCTTCAAGTTCAAGATCGCGCTGGCTTTCCGCCACGTGAACGAGGAGGACTCGCACCTCATCACGCGCTTCGTGAACAAACGCATGACCGAGCTGCGTGCGCGTGGGCTCGCCTAGGCAAGGAGTTTTTTCCGGGCGGCTAACAGACGCCGGGTGGCAACGCGAAACTACGACCTGCCGTATGAAACGTTCATAACGTCCGAGGACATTCCGATCCACCGCTCCGCGTTGGGGGTGTCCGACGTGACGCTGCTCCCGCGGGCCCCGTGGAGACGCACCGGAGGGCTGGGGACGTTCATCGAGTTGGATGGGACGTTCCAGTCGGAGCGAGGGCTCTACGTCGGAGAAATCCCGGCCCGCTCGGAACTGGTCCCCGAAGCGCACCTCTACGAAGAACAGATCTACATTCTGAGCGGCCGCGGCACTACGACGGTGTGGCAAGGCGCCCAGGGGCGCACGTCCATCTTCGAGTGGGAGCGCGGCTCCGTCTTCGCGATCCCGCCGAACGTCTCGCATCTGCTCGCCAATGCCGGCGACGAACCCGTCGTCTACATGGGCGTGACGACCGCGCCGCGTCTGATGAATTCGCTCTACGACATCTCGATTGTCTTCACGTCGACCCACCGGTTCGTCGACCTCGACGTCCCGTCCGGTAACTACTTTCTCTCGCCGGACGAGACGTGGACGAAGGGCTGGTACAAGCAAACCATGGTCGACACGCGGTTCATCCGCAACGTCTTCGATTTTCTTCCGGATCCGCAAGAGCAAAAAGTTGCGGGCGGTCGCCTCACGGGTTATGCGATGGGGCCGCGCTTTCCGCGCGGACACATTTCGACCTGGCCGCAGGGCTGCTATCACAAGGCGCACTATCACGGCCCGGGCGCGCTCGTGCTCGGCCTCGACGGTGACGGTTACGTGCTGGCGTGGGATTCGGCGCTCGGTGCGCATCCCTACGCCGGCGGCGCCGGCGATCGGGTGCAGCGGCTGAAGTGGGGTGCGAACAGCCTCTACAGCCCGCCGAACAAATACTTCCACCAGCACTTCAATACGTCGCCGGGTGAAGCGCGCCACGTCGCCGTGTACGGCGAAAACCTGCCGCTCGGCATGCACGACATGAACGCCGAAGACGGGTGGAAGGGGCACAAGAGCGTGAGCGAGGGCGGCACGCTGATCGAATACGAGGATGAAGATCCGCAGATTCGAGCCGACTTCATCGCGGCGCTGCGGGAACGAGGGCTGACGTGCTCGATGCCGCCGGTCAGCCATCGCTTGGTTGCCGGCTAGCCGTCAGCGCGCGTTCTGTACCTCATCGAGCCACATCTGCCAGATGCGGTCGACGCCGTGGCTGGGTCCGGCCGTCGTCGGGCGGTTGGACTGCATCGCGCGCACTTCGTCGGGATCGAGGTATTCGATCGGCCGGTTGAGCGCCAGCGTTTGCAGCAACAGCTGCGCGTTGCGCTCGGTGTAGATCGCGCGCGAGACCGCTTCGCGGATGTGGGGCGCAACGATCGTATTGCCGTGGCCGCGCATCAACACGACGCTGTGGTCCGCGAGCTTCGCGACCAGCGCCTTACCCACGGCCGGGTTGTCGACGAGCGGGGTGGTGGCTTCGGGCACGAAGCGCGAGTTGAAGACGGGGACGCCGGACTGCAAGCACGAGGCCTGATTGATGATCGGGCGCAGCGGCACGTCGGTGACGCTGAACGGGATGACGGTCGGGGAGTGGCTGTGGATGACGCCGTTCACGTCGGAGCGCGCGCGGTACACCTCGGCGTGGATGAAGCGTTCCGAGTAGAGCGGCCGCCCCGCGTCCACGACCGGTTTGCCGTCGAGATCGAGCTCGAGAATGTCCTTGGCGGTCACGCGTCCGGGCGCGATCGCCGCGGCGATCAGAAAACGCTGTGGATTTTCGGGATGGCGGATGCTGGCGTGGCCGTAGCCGTCGACAACTCCGTGATGGTAGAGGATATGATTGGCGGCGACCAGGTCTTCGATCAGTTGATGCAGTTCCGGCATGTGTTTCCCCTGTGTGGACGCGAATGCGCGCATGATGAGGTGGCGGACGACCCTCTTCATCATGGTGGGAATCCAGGCCCTCAGCGTCGGCTCGTTTTTCTTTGCGCTGCCCTTCATCCCGTTCCAAGTCGAGGCACTCGGCGTTCACGACCCGGCCGCCGTCGATTTGTGGTCGGGCGTCATCTTCTCGATCAATGCGCTCACCGGAGCGCTGTTCGCGCCGTTGTGGGGCGACGTCGCCGATCGCGTCGGGCGCAAAGCGATGGTCGTTCGTTCGAGCATCTTCGGAGGCTTGACCGCGGCGATGATGGCGTTCTCGCCGAACGTCTGGATTCTGACCACCTCGCGCGCGTTGATGGGCGTCGCGGGTGGTTTCACGAGCGCCGCGACGGCGCTGGTCGGTTCGATCGTCCCGGAATCGGAGCTCGGTTTCGCGCTCGGGTGGATGACGACGGGACAGATCGTCGGCACGCTGCTCGGGCCGCTCGCCGGCGGCGTGTTCATCGACGCGTCGCACAACTACCGCTCCGTCTACTTGCTCACGACGCTCGGAACGTGGACCTGCGCGTTTCTCTGCTGGCGTTTCGTGCGCGAAGAATTTGCGCGCCCGCCCCGGACGTCGGCGCCGCGGTTGCCGATCTGGCGCCAGTTTGCGGCGATCGTGCAAACGCCGGAAATGATGCCGATGTTCGCGGTGCTCGTGCTCGGGCAGGTTGCGATCCTCTCGACGCAACCGGTGATCGCGCTCTACGTGCGCCAGATGGTCGGGCCGTCGCCCGCGATCGGCGGGTACGTCGGCGCGTCGTTCGCCGTGATGGGGATCGCCGATCTCTTGGCCTCGCCGTTCCTCGGCAAACGCAGCGATAGGATCGGCTACCGGCGGGTGCTGCTGATCTCGATTGCCGGTGCGGCGCTCTTCACGATCCCGCAGGCGTTCGTGCACGACATCTGGGCGTTCATGGCGTTGCGTTTCGGCGTCGGGATCTTTCTCGGCGGAATCATTCCGACGGCGGTCGCATGGATCGGCCGGCAATTTCCGGCCGAACAGCGCGGGCGCGTCTACGGCGTCGTGTACAGCGCCATGTTTTTCGGACAATTCGCCGGGCCGACGTTCGGCGGCGCGCTGGCGGCGCGCTTCGGCATCGCGTCGGTGTTCCTCGCGACCGGCGCGTTCATGCTCCTCAACTTCGCCTGGGTCGCGCGCGGCGTACGCGCGCCTAGCGCCGCATCTTGAGGATGACGGGGCTGAAGAGGTCGCGCGCGTCGAAGCTGCGATCGATCAGCTTCAACCGGGCCAGCGCATCGATTTCCACCTGAACGAGCGACGGATCGATCGTAGTCGCGAAGCGTTCGCGCCGCACGCGTTTGGCGACCGCCGGATCGATGTGCGCGAAGTCGACCAGCCACGGCAGCGTTTGATCCGGGTGCTGGTTGGCGAAAGCGCCGCCGTCGAGCACGGCGGTTGCGAAGCGCCGCACCGTGTCGGGATTGGCGTTGATGTAGTCGGGCACCCCGACGTAGGCCGCTTCCAGATAGCGCAGCGCGATCGCGTCGAAGATCTTGGCGAAGATCTTCACGTTGCCGTCGCCGACCGCTTGCGAGAGGAAGGGCTCGGCCAGCGCCGCGGCTTGCACGCGGCCGGTTTCGAGCGCGGCTACTTGCGCGGACGGCGGCACCTCGACCAGCTTCACGGTACTCGACTGGCCGCCGTTCTGGTCGACCCAGGCCAACGTCGAGGTCGAGAGCAAGTCGCCGATCGCGGTCACGGCGATCGTCTTCCCGTTGAGGTCGGCGCCGTTCTTGAAGCCGCTGTCGGTGCGCACGCACAGGACTTGCGTCGGATCGTTCGTGTCGTAGATCGCGCCCGGGCAGACGATTTGGAACGGCACGCCTTGCAAATGCGCCTTGATCAGCGTCACGACGTTGGAGCCGGCGAATTGCAGCGAACCACCGACGACCGCTGCCGAGTTGGACGCGCCGCTGCCGATCACGAACTCGGCGTCGATACCTTGCTTCGCGAAGTAGCCGGCCCGCTGGGCGGAGACGCAGCCCATCGCGCCGTCGATCGCCGACGTGCCGAGTTTGATGTGCGCCGGCGCCGGTTGCCCGAGCGCGGCGCGCGACGTCGCAACGAGCGCGGCCCCGGCGGCCAGAAACGAAGCTCGAGATGACATGAAAGCCCTCATTTCGCTCGCACGCGATTGTTCTTCGCCTGATGCTCGAGCTCGACCAGGCCGAGCGCCTCGAGTACCGGCGGTACGTACATGGCAAACCGCCCGCGCAACCCCTTCTTGATCCCGTACCAGCCGCCGGCGGGATTCTTCGGGTCGCGCGCCCAGGCTTCGAGCGTGCCGGTCGCCGCCGGCTTCTGCTCGTCGGCGCTTCCGAGTACGACCCAATCGCCGGCGGCTTTGAGGAAGGCGGTGGCATCCTCGATGCAACGCAGATGATACCGCAACTGCGTTTTTCCGACTTGCACGACCAGCACCGGCGGATCGGCGGCCGGATCGCGCCACGCCTCGTATTCGGCCGTGCCCGGCGGTGTTTTCAAGCCCCACTTCTCGGTCATTTCAGCCCTCAGGTGGCCATGACGGCCAACGCCTTCACGCCGAGTGCTAATATATGTGCAATGTCGAACTTCCCCCCGTCGCTCACCGCACTCAACCACGTTGCGCCCGTGCCGCGGCGCATCCGCGGCATGAAGGCCGGCGAAACGCTGGTCGATACGACGCGCGCGGTATACGTCTGGGAGTGGCCGCATTACCCGCAATATTATCTGCCCAAAGCTGACGTGGTGATGGAGGCCTTCGTTGAGGGCGACGACATCACCACGCCGCAGGGCGCCGGCCGGCACCTCGCATGGAAGGCCGCTGCCGTCGAGGGCCGCTCGCCGGGCCGGCTCATCACGGCATCCGCGCTCGCCGGCGTCGCCGACACGGTGCGCCTCGCGTGGGACGCGCTCGATCGCTGGTTCGAGGAAGATGAAGAAGTGTTCGTCCATCCGCGGAGCCCGTACAAGCGCGTTGATGCGCTGCGTTCGACGCGCGCGGTTCGCATCGAACTCGACGGGGTCGTTCTCGCCGAAGCGCAGGGCTGCGTGATGGTGTTCGAAACGGGTCTGCCGACGCGTTATTATATCGACCCGACGAACGTTCGTTACGCACACCTCACGGCTTCGTCCACGCGCTCCCAGTGCCCGTACAAAGGTAAGACCGGCGGCTATTGGTCCGCACAGGTGAAGGGCGTCAACGTGCCGGACATTGCGTGGTCCTATGTGTTCACGACGGCTGCGATGACACCGATTGCCGGTCTGGTCGCCTTTCTCAACGAGAAAGTCGACATCTTCATCGACGGCCGGCCCGAACCGCGCCCGGTGACGCATTTCTCGTGACGGGCGCGAACGACGAGCCGGTGCTCCTCGTCTGGTCGGACGTTGTTTGACCGTTCTGTTATCTCGGCTCGGTCTGGGTCGAGGAAGCGGCGAAAGAACTCGGCGTTCGCACGCGTTGGCTGCCGTTCGAATTGCATCCCGAAGTGCCGCCCGAAGGCGCCGACAAGCCGTTTTCGGATGCGGAGTGGCCGATGGTTCGGGCCCGGCTCATCGGCTTGGCGGAACGCGTCGGGCTGCCGATCGATCCGCCGCGCCGCAACGCGAACTCGCGACTCGCGCTCGAAACGATGGAACTCGTGCGCTCGCACGCGGGCGATGACGCAGCCGCGAACTTCCATCACGCGGTGTCGCGCGCATTTTTCGTCGACGGAGCGAACGTGGCGGATTTCGGTTTGATCGCCGCCGAAGCGGCGGCCTTCGGCGTTGCGAAAAACGATGTGGAAACGGCCTGGCAACGCCACGAGTTTGCGGATGCGGTCGATGCGTCGATTGCCGCGTCGCGTGCGGCCGGCGTGCGCGGGGTGCCCGCTTACGGCTGGCCGGGCCGGCGTGCGATCAGCGGTATGATGGAGCCGGAGCGGATCGTTGCGGCGTTGCAGGCCGGCCGATGAAGGTCCATCTCTGCGGAAGCATCGGCCTCGATACGGTCGATGACGTCATGCTGACGGTCGGGAAGCTGCTGAAAGACAACCTTGCGCGGGTTCCGGACGGCGAGCCCGGCGGACGCCGGCTGTGGATCGGCTGGCAGTATCCGGTCTTGCGGAGCAGCCCGTATCTGCAAGTCGACACCGATGCCGCCGGCAGCTCGCACTCGAAAACGGCGGCGCTGCGGATACGGGACGGCATGGAGGACGCGGTCCGTTTCGGCGAGCTCGGATACTCCCGCGAAGCGCGCGCCTCGTATGAAGACTTCGCGCGCGCCCGTCGCGCCGGCGGGCTGGCGCGCGACGCGAAATTTCAGGTCTCCTTACCCACCCCGTATGCGGTCGTTTCCTCGTACATCGCGCCGGCTGCGCGGCCGCTTGTCGAGCGCGCCTACGAGGCCGCGATGGTGCGCGAGGTCGAGCGCATCTGCGCCGCGATTCCGCCTGCGGATCTGTGCTTCCAATGGGACGTGTGCACCGAAATGATCATGCTGGACGGACGCCATCCGCGCATGCCTGCGGTGCCGGACATGCCCGGTTTCATCACCGAACGCTTCGAGCGGCTGTGCGCCGCCGTTCCGGCCGGCGTGGACCTGGGATTTCATCTTTGCTACGGTGACTTCGAGGGCAAGCACTTCATCGAGCCCGTCGATATGGGCAAACTCGTCGAGATGAGCAACCTGCTGCTGGCGGCGGCAAAACGGCCGATCGCCTACGTGCACATGCCCGTGCCGATCGCGCGCAACGACGACGCCTACTTCGCGCCGCTGGCGCGGCTGGGGCGACCGTCCGGGACGGAGCTCTTTCTGGGCTTGCTCCACCTCGAAGACGGCACCGCGGGTGCGGCCGGACGGATTGCGGCCGCCGAGCGCGTAGTGAGCGATTTCGGGGTTGCGGCAGAGTGCGGTCTCGGTCATTGGGCGAAGCCCGAGTCGGTCGAGCGTATGCTGGAACTGCACGCCGCCGTTGCAAACCGAACGCTGTGAGGGAGGGACCGAGTATGATGGGGACGCCGATTTCGCGCCGGACCGGATTGATGACGCTGGCCGGAGCCGTGGCCGGCTCGGCGCTGCCGAGCGTCGCGCGCGCGCAAGCGGCGAGTGCCCCGGCCGCGACGCTGCGCGTCGGGCTCGTCCCGATCTGGGACGTGGGCCCGTTCTATGCCGCGACGGCGCAGGGCTATTTCGCCGCCGAGAATCTGGACGTCACCGGACAAGTCGTGCGCGGCGGCGCGGTCGGCATCCCGGCGATGCTGAGCGGTTCGCTCGACATCTGCTATTCGAACGGCACCAGCATCGTTGAGGCGATCGCGAGCGGCATCGATCTGCGGATCATCCTCGAGGGAACGCCGGTCGGGATGACGCCGCCGGATCCCGGCGCGTTGCTCAAGCGCAAAGGCGACCCGTTCAAGACCGGCAAGGACATGGAAGGCAAGGTCATCGGTGTCAACGTTCTCGGCGACGTGCAGTGGATGTTCGTGACGGCCTGGATCAAGAAAACCGGTGGTGACCCGAGTAAGGTGAAGATTATCGAGATCGCGTTTCCGGAGATGATCGCGGCGCTCAAGCAGGGCCGCGTCGACTCGGTCCTCGCGCTCGATCCGTTCATGACGATCGGCCTGGGCGATCCGACGATCGAGTTGCTCGACTGGGTGCTCAACCGCGTCTACGCCGGCGGCCCGGTCGCGTTCTACTGCATCACGCCGCAGATGGCGCAGACGCGGCCGAACGACGTCCGCGCCTACATCCGCGCCTACCGGCGCGGCGCCGCGTGGCTCAACGCGAACCAGGGCAAGGACGCGTTCTACGATCTGATCGCCGGCTTCACCAAGTTGAATGCGGATCTGATCCGGAAGATGACGCAGATCCCGGCGCACGCCGACATCGAGCGCAACACCTTACCGCAGCTCACCTCGCTGATGGCCCAAACGGGCTTGCTGAAGAGCCCCGTCGATTTGCGGACGAAAGTTTTCGCCTAAGCCTGCAATCCGCGGCTTCGACGCCTGGCTGCAGGCTACGGCTTGTACGTGCCGCCCAGGCCGCTCACCGCGTCGAAGCCGTCTTTGGCCACGTTCCAATGCAGCATGACGACGCCGTTCGAGCCCAAGCCCTGGCCCGGGTGGGCGGCGAAGTCATAGGTGCCGTTGATCCCGTTGTAGTGCGTGCTGACGATGTAGTTGCGCAGTTGCACGGCGGTTGCATTGACGCCGAGCTTGCGGAACGCGTTGACCACCATCATCACCTGATCGTACCCGTAGCCGCTGCTGATGTCCGGGTGTTGACCGGCGGCGATAAAGGCTGCCTGAAAGTCTTCCGCGGCCCGGCGTGCGGGTCCGGCGGGGAGCGAGCGCGGATCGAGTGCCGGCGAGCCCGGGAAGGAGCAATCGCTGGGCATGAGGGTCGCGTACGCTTTCATTTCACCGTAGCTGAGATTGCCGGAACCGCCGACGAACGCGATCTTCAAGCCGGCGTCTTGGTAGCCGTGCAGGATCGTGCCGAGGCTGTTGCCGGTCGTCCAGCCGACGAGTGCCTGCGCTCCGGAGGCGGTGACTTGCGAGATCTGCGCCGAGACGCTCACGTCGGCGACGCCGAAATGCTGATGCGTCACCACCGTGACGCTGCGGAACTCCGGTTGCGCGAGAACGGAGTCGATGATGTGGTCGGCGTCGGTCCCGGTCGCGTCGTTCGAGGTGAGGATCGCGATGCGTTTGAGGCCGCGCTGGCTCAGATAGCGGATGCCCGACGTGATCTGGTCGACGGTCGAGACCGGGCCGGAGAACGAAAGCGATCCTTCCGGCGGATGGTACCCGGTCGAGAAGCAGTACATGAGCAGGTCTTTCGAGACCGGGAACATCGCGTTGCACACCGCGACGAGCGCCGAGCCGAAGACGAACGGCACGTGCTTTGCGGTGAGCGCCGTCATCAGTTGAACGCCCACTTGCGGGCTCGACGCGTCGTCCTGCACGTCGAAGTGCACCGGCTGACCGTTGATTCCGCCGGCGCGATTGACGATCGTCTCCATCACGCCGAGCGTCTGCGCTTCGGCCTTGCCGAGGAACGCGCCGGACCCGCTGAGTGGGAACACCGATTCGATTACGAACGGGTCGGCCGCGCGGGCCGGGGTCGATCCAACCAGCAGCCCGATGGCGATCGCCCAGATGAGCCAAGCTTTCATCGTGTTACCTCTCGGCGGCCGCTTCGGCAACGGCCGCAACGCCCCCGCCGTCCGCCGAGAGGTGACCCGGCCCCGGTGCATCGGGACGCAAGGACCTATTCGTCCGGTCCGGGCCGCCTATACTTGAAGGTATGAACAGGAACGATACCGCGCTCGCGCTCGACGCGACGCCGCGCTGCATGCCCGGCCTCGAAATACGATCGGCCGGTAGCGAACAACTGGTTCAGAACGCCGCCCGCGGACAGGTGCACGTCCTCAACGCTTTGGCAGGCCTCGTCTTGCGGCGCTGCGACGGAGCGACGCGGTTGAGCCGTATCGTCGACGAAATCGTCGCCACGGCAACCGTCGACCGGAGCCGCGCCGAGCGCGACATCCTCGACGTTTGCGACGATTTCCGTACGAAGGGCCTGCTAATCGGCTAGCGGGAACTCGCCCTCGGCCATCCCGGCGGCGTACGCCGCGGCGAGAACGCTCGTCGCGCAGCGGCCGAGGATGCGTAGCGGCAAGCCGACGCGCTTCGCCCCGCGCGTCCACCACGGCGCCAGCCGGTACATTCCCGCCCACGGTGCGTCGGGCCGCGCAAAGTACACCTCGGCGGCATCCGATCTCCGCCGTATGCCTCCCGGCAAATCTTCCCGCCGTAGCGCCCAGCGCAGATAGGTCGCGATGCCGGCGCCCTCCGGGAATGCTAGACCGGCAACACGTGCCGCCAACGCCAACGACGCGGCAAGCCGCAGCGGATCGAGACGTTCCGCCTCGACCATAGCCGCGAGCCCCTCTCGCTCGCCGATGCTCAACTGTGGAAGCAGGAATGCGAGCAGGGCGACGTCGCGCAGCCTCGTGAGGCCGATTGCGTGGATCGCCAGATGCAGCGCCGTTCCCATGCGATCGAGTTGCAGTACCGGCCCGGCGCTGCCGTCGACGCTGACGAGATGCTCCGCTAACGCATCCCAGCTCGTGTCCAGCGACAACGTCCCCGGCAACGCCAGCTCGTGGTGGATCTCCACCGGGAAATCGCCTTCGGGCGAAAACAGCGGCACGGCGTGGTGATGGTGCTTGCGATAGCGGCGACGTTCGTCGAGCGCGTTGGCGCAGCTCCAGCCGCGCGACTGCAGCGCGCGAACGGTATCATCGACGAGATGGCGCGGCACGAAGATGTCGATGTCGTCGGACGGATGGAACGCCGCGCCCGGCATCTTGCTGTAAACGCGCGCGGCGCCCTTTAGCAGCGCGAATTCGATCCCGGCCGACCGCAGCACGGTGATCGTCCGCTCCAACGCCTGCTCCATTCGTCCGGTCGCGATGACGGCGCCGAGGCGTGCGCGCCGAAAGTCCGCTGCGACGTCCGGCGCAAGCCGTTCGGTGACTCCGAGCCGGCGCGCCGCATCTCCGAACATCGCCGCACAGCGATGCCGCTGCTCGACGGTCGCAAGTACGGCCGCATCGCACGCAAGCGCTGCAACGAGCCCGTCCGCCTCACCGCGCACAACGGCTCGGATCGCCGCGACGAAGCGCGGCGCGACGCGCGCGCGGCGGCGGGGTTGTGCGCGCTCGACCAGGTAGCGGGCTTGATATCCGGCGATACGGAGCATCCGCCGCATGCGATGGAAGCGTGCGAAGTACCAGCCGCGTAGCCGATGCGCCGGCCCGTCGACGCGTTGCCCGTCCTCCGACGCATCGCTCCAGATCGCCTGAACGCGGCCCACCACGCACGCGAACGGAACCGACTCGACGACGTGCGGCTGCGCATCACCCGAGGTGCGGAAGCCGTCCGTCTCGCGGGCGACGATGCGGTGCGCGACGTTCACCTCGCCGTCGCGAAAGACGACCACGTCACCGATGCCGGCATACCGGGAACTCCCGAGCTGCAGCACCATCGCCTCCGCGATCGAAGGCAGCATGCTCTTGCCGTGCAGCTGCATCCGCAAGAGCCCGCTATCGCGGAGCATGGCCGAAACGGCCGCGGAACGCTCCAATTGGTTCATGCGATCGCTTCGAGCTGGGGAATGCTGCGCGCGATGGAGTTACGGATCAGACGCGCCGACTCGTCCGGCGTACCGAGAGCAACGCGGTAGCACGGTACGGTTTGGAAGATCCGCAACAGCCGGGCGATTTTCTCGAGGCCCGAACCCGCGCCTTGAGCCCACCGGGCCGAGGCGCGCACGGCGTGGGCGGCGGGAACGCGTTCGATCGACGCCGCACCGGCGCGGCCGCCGAGCAAGAACACGGCCCGCAGTGGGCGCGGTTCGAGCGTTCCTTGTTCGCGGATCAAATCGGAGATCCGCACGTCGTTCCAATCGCCGTTACCGTGCGCGCGCAAGCGCCGGCCGATCGGATCGCTGCCCGGCACCACATCGCCGACGAGTAGCTGCAGACCGGATGCGCGCACGTTGACGGCGCGTGGAAAGGGATGGACCCGCAGATGCGCGTCGATGAGGCAGCGTTCGTCGCTGTAGAGGTCCATCGCGGCACGCGCGCAGGCGATGGCCGTCGTCGTCTTGCCGGCGTTGGAATCGCCGATGATCGCAGCCACCCCGTCCGCCACGCCCAAGCTCCCCGCATGCAGGGAGACGATGCCGTCGTCGCGGTCCCGCAGGAATGCGGTCAGCGCGACCGCATCGGCGAGAAACGCAACGGCGTGCGCCGCGAGCGAGCCGTGCGGCCAGCGGAAGAGCTGCGCCGTGCCGGACCAGAAGAGCCAACCCCATTGCGGATCGCACATCGCGAACGCGTGGCGCTCGGGCGAAACACCGATACTGAGGAGGTCGGTGTAGCGTGCGGTGAAATGCGCGGCGGCCGCCACGTCGTCGAAGTGCACGGCGCAGACCAGGCCGGCGACGTCGATGACGACGGATTCGCGGCAGAAGAGAAACGGGTTCGCGACGACGGCCGCGCCGGCGCCGTCGATACGGACGAGATCCTCGGCCCCGATCAGCATGTCTCCAACTCCTCGAGAATTGCGCGCGCCGACGCATTGGGATCCGCGAGACTCAGCGTGAAGCACCGGCCCGCGGACAGCACCTCGGCGAGACGGGCGACCTCTTCGAGTCCGTTCGGACGGCGGGCGGCATACGGTCCGAGCGCGAGCGCCGTACGCGTTGTGCCGGCGGCGGCGATCCGAGGCGATCCGCCGGCACGCGAGAGAACGAACGTTGCGGCCAACGGAGCTTGCGACGGCGGCGCACCGAACGCGCGCCGGTCGATGGCCAAGAAGCGATTGCGCCCGAACCCGATCGTCGCCGCTTCCCGGCGGATGAGACCGTGGAGCGATGGATCGCCGAGCGGGTCGCCGGCTCGCCAGCGAACCGAGAGCCGGCGGTCGATGGCGTCGACGGCTGAAGGACCCGAACGCATGACGATCATCTCATCCCCGATCACGCGCGCGCCGAGCCGCTGCAGTGCTAGCCCGAGCGTGGTCTTGCCGACCCCCGACGCGCCGGCCAGGAGCACGGCGCGGCCATGGATGACGACGGCACACGCATACAGTGCAGTCCACGTGCGCTCGCCGGCGAGCGTCTGCCAGACGAGTTGATCGACGACGTAGGCCCCTGAACGCCAAGACTCCGTCCCGGCAGCCGGCCACTCACGAAGGGCGTCGATGCCGTTGAACGACACGATCGTCTTGCCGGTACCGGTCGATACGACCGCAACGTCGCTGGGTTCCGCAACGGAATCGACGATCGTCGCGCCGTAGGCGAGGCGGACGTACCGTGCGATGCGCGCGTCGTCCGTCTCCAGTTGCAACGACCGCGCGGTCGGCGCGAGCGCGAGAACGATACGCTGCGGACCCGGACGGCATGCACGTCTCCCGGCGCGCGGCGCGTCGAGCGTTCCGAGTGATGAAAGAGCACGCATGCCGCCGGGTTCTCCTCAGACGATCGCTGTGTTAAGCGGGCGTCTGTGAGCCGTTTCCGACGACAATTAACCCTTCGGCGATGTCCATGACTTCATGGGCATCGAAGGTATCAAGAACCATCGGAGCCGCGTACGGGAGTCGATCGAGTTGTTCCAAGATAGTGTCCTCCTGTCGGTAATGTATGGGCTTAGATGACTGGTCGGTTAGTCGACGGTCAGCGAGCCGTTTCCGACGGCGCCTTCGGCACTGTCCATGACTTCATGGGCGTCGAAGGTATCGAGAACCATCGGAGTCTCGTACGGGAGTCGATCGAGTTGTTCCAAATGTGTGTCCTCCTCTCGGTAATGTCGCACCGGGCGCGAAGGGTACGGCGGGAAAGCCGGCTCGTCGTGCCGATCCGCTGCGTCAAGCATAGGCGCCGCGCGCTGCACCGAAGCGGGTCACGAAGCTCCAAGTCGACGGGGCACGGCCCTAACATTCGGGGCCATTGGTCCCTTCAAACACGCCGAGAGTAGCTTTGCGTGGAGAGGAGAAGACAGAGTAATCGGAGGGAGACGAAAGGTGCACGCGACGGGGACGATAACCGGGCTTTCATCGATGGCCACCAAACAGCTGCTGGTCGATCTTTCGCGTTCGTTCGAGCAGTCCGCAGCGTGGAAGGTGGAGATCGAATCGATGGGCGGCGTGGATGCGGCGCGGCTGGTGCGCGGCGGCAAGGCGATCGACGTCATCGTCCTCGCCTCGAACGTGATGGAGCA